>Ga0114999_10000006_pt1 | contig 293652 bp, 291 predicted proteins | sample ArcticOcean_MG_C_3_FD_89820 | JGI IMG/M metagenome (GOLD analysis project Ga0114999, IMG submission 89820) | Marine microbial communities from western Arctic Ocean - ArcticOcean_MG_CB8_126 | ecosystem: Environmental > Aquatic > Marine > Oceanic | place: Arctic Ocean: Canada Basin | collected...
CAGGCATTCGGGCCGATATCGGAGCTGATCCGATATCTCTATTCGTGGGTGTTTCTTCGACCTTAGGAGTCGGTGTTTCTTCGACCTTAGGAGTCGGTGTTTCTTCGACCTTAGGAGTCGGTGTTTCTTCGACCTTAGGAGTCGCACGCGCGGGTGTTTCTTCGACTGTCCTTCGCGCTGGTTCCTGACCGCTGGAGGTGACTAGTGGTCGTGCCGGTGGCGGAGAGGCAGGAGGGGCTGGAAGGGCTGGAGGGGCTGGAGGGGCTGGAGGGGCTGGTACTTCAGCCTCGCTGAGGGCGGACGCTTCAACTTCGGCTTCATTCGGAGGAATTGTTGCCGCTGGTGGCTTCGTCACCGCAGCGGGGTCTATTGCCGGAGCTTTTTCCTTTGGTGGAGCCTTCTTTGTTACCGCAGCTTTCTTCGGTACAGCGGCCTTTTTTATTGCTACAGCCGTTTTTATTGCTACAGCCTTTTTCTTTACTGCAACCTTCTTTTTTATTGCAACCTTTTTCTTTGCAGGAGCTGTTGTTTGCTCCTCTTCAGGATCCGGAGGCGGCACCTCTCGAATCAACCCTTCTCGGTCCGCTTTTCGGCGGACGCGGTCGGCTTGAGCGACCTGGATACTTGACGAGTGACTTTTGACACCAATTCCGAGCGCGTCACAAAGATCCAGCGTCTCTTCGTTGGTAAGACCCAACTCTCTTGCAAGTTCGTAGACCCGGGGGTTCTTGGGCAAGCGCGTTCCTTGTGTGTCGGTTAGGTCGAAGAGCCGTAGTCACCGGCTCCTCCGCTATCTTCGCAGACGATGGCGGGGATCCAGTAAACAACGATGTGGTAGACCAAACAGCAACGCTACCGGTTATCGCAGCCGCTAGTGCTCAGTTACTCGGCTGTTCCTCTTGTTCTTGGCTGCTTTGATTATCTTGCACTATTTCCGATGAGGCCTCTTCATTTCCTGTTTGCTCACTATCTGGGCCTGCATCACTATCCCCAACGGCTGTTTCTTCGGCCGCTGTAACCCAATCGTCGGCAGACATCGCCTCGCTGCCATCGGCGGGTACCCAAGTTTGGTCACCGGTCTCTGGGTCGGTAACCCACTCCCCTTCGGCCCAATCTCCATCGGCATATGCGGTTTCTTCTTCGAGGATCTGAGTTTCACTCTTGATGTCAATTCGCCAGCCAGTTAATCGAGCAGCAAGACGCGCGTTTTGGCCTTCACGTCCAATAGCTAGAGATAACTGATGATCTGGCACCACTACTTCTGCAACACCTTCAACTTCGTGGAAGCGAACCTCGCGGACCTTCGCAGGCGACAATGCCTTAGCTACGAAGTCGTGCTGGTCTTCTGAGAAGGGAACGATGTCGATTTTCTCGCCGCGTAACTCGTTGACGACCTGTCGAACTCGTGCGCCGCGAGATCCTACACAGGCCCCGACTGGGTCAATATTGGTGTCGTTTGACCAAACAGCGATCTTCGTCCGGTGGCCTGGCTCGCGCGCACATGCCTTCATCTCGACTATGCCGTCGCTAATCTCAGGGACCTCAAGTTTGAAAAGTTCACGAATCAGTCCGGGATGTGTCCTCGAAACGACGATCTGGGGGCCCTTGGCCGTTTTTCTCACTTCGACGATGTAGGCCTTAAGTCGGCTATTAGGCTCTGGCCTTTCGTAAGGCACCTGTTCCGATTGCGGGAGTAATGCCTCGACTCGACCTAGATCGAGAAGCGTGTACCTTGAGTCAGTCTGCTGGATGATGCCTGTCACGATGTCGCCCTCGCGGCCTGCGTACTCATCGTATTTCATATCCCGTTCGACCTCGCGAATTCGCTGGGTCAACACCTGACGAGCGGTCTGAGCGGCAATCCTCCCAAAATTTTCTGGAGTGTCATCCCATTCTTGGACGACGTTGCCCTCTTCATCAATTTCCTGGGCAATAACTGAAATATTAAACGTCTCGTCTATAACGACGTATGCATCATCTGCAGCGTCGGGAGTTCGTTTATATGCGGACTCAAGCCCATTTGCGACTGCTTCAAGTAGGACCTCTGTGCTCATGCCCTTTTCGGCAGCCAGAGCTTGAAGAGCTTCCATCATGTCTGGGCTAGTCATTTGTGACTTCCTCCCTCGTCCTTGGTTTTCGGTTCTTTTTTTCCTGGTTGCGACCCGGGTTTAGGGGTGGGTCCCCATTCAAAAACGGTTCGAGCTTTCTCAATTTCGTCAATAGGAATGCTCACAAGTCCAGATTCAGAATCTTCGATGGTGAGAAGCCCGTCGTCCGCTGAAATTAGGGTGCCTGCTATGCGACGCCGACCGTTCATTCCTGGGGTAGTCCGAATGCTGACAATTTCTCCGATTGCTCCTATGAAGTGGCCAACGTGATGGAGGCGACGTTCAACTCCAGGTGTGGAGACCTCCAAGGTGTAGCGGCCAGGAATTGGGTCATGTTCATCGAGAACCACGGCGACGGTCCGACTTAGGGAAGTCAGTTCATCAACACCTAGAGCATTCTCGCTTTGCACAAGTACAGCGAGGGTTCCACCGTTGTGTCGAAGGTCATAAAGGTGATGTCCCGACGCTTCGATTACGGGCTCTATGAGTGAAAAAATGGGTTCGAGGTGTTGCTGAGAATTTGAGCTCATCAGACCTCCATTCAGCGCTGTGTAGGAGTTGCAAAATATTTGTGGCGAAGAAAAAGGACGTGGGCGAAGCCCACGTCCAGCAAAAATCCCGCTGACCTGTCAATGCAATCGTACCAGCACCTTTGCCCTTCCCAACCTGGGTCGAGTGTCGGTGCGGAGGGGCCTCAGCGTTTTCTAATCATTTCGACAACTTGTTCGGCATGGTTGACATCTTCACCTTGAAGTTCAATCAACGCAGCCCTGTCCGCTTCTGCTTCAGCCTCCGCTGAATGATCCGCTGCTGCCAATGCTCCCTCTACCCCATCAGACATGATTATTTGAGCCCATTCCAAAAGGGCATCAACCATTTCGTCTTCGGGCACAACCTTTACAACCTGCCCTTTAACAAAAAGGTGGCCCCGTTTGCGACCAGCAGCTATGCCTAAATCTGCCCCCTTGGCCTCACCAGGACCATTGACAACACACCCCATTACGGCGACCTGGATTGGCAAACTAAGTTCAGAAAGGACTTCTTGCGCCTTTGATGCAACTGCGATGACGTCGACTTCTGCTCTGCCGCAAGATGGACACGCTATGAGATCGAGTGCACTTCGTTCACGGAGGCCAAGGGCTTCTAGTAGCTGACGGCCGGCGCGGGCCTCTTCGACGGGGTCGGCGGTGAGGCTGTACCGAATGGTGTCGCCTATGCCCTCGTTGAGCAGAGTCGCGATGCCAGCAGTGGCTTTCAATATGCCGCCTGGGAGTGGGCCAGCTTCAGTCACTCCAAGGTGCAGTGGAAAATCGACTGCATCAGCTAATAGGCGGTAGGCGTCAACCATTAATCGAACATCACTGGCTTTGACTGAAATTTTTACATCGTCAAATCCGACTTCTTCGAAGTATCCAAGTTCGCGTTTAGCTGATTCGACGAGAGCGATAGCAGTGAGACCGTGCTTCTGTTCGATATCAGGATCCAGCGACCCAGCGTTGACCCCTATTCGGATTGGCACTTGACGATCCCGAGCTTCAGAGGCGATTACTTTGATGTGCTCGGCTTTGCGAATATTGCCCGGGTTCAGACGCAGACAGGCTACGCCTGCGTCAAGCGCTGCCAGTGCTAGCCGGTGCTGAAAGTGGACGTCTGCCACCAAAGGAACCGGAGAACGGGGCACGATTCGCGCAAGACCTTCGGCAGCCTCAAGCTCGTTGCAAGTGCATCGAACGATTTCAGCTCCGGCAGCGGCCAGCGCATAAATTTGCTCAAGTGTCGCGTCAACGTTGGCGGTCTTAGTCGTCGTCATCGACTGGACGCTGATGGGAGCACCTGCCCCCACAGGCACGCCTCCAACATCAACTCGGCGGGTCGCACGACGCTCAAACATCTTCAGCAGTCTCTCATCTCAGCCACGTAATCCCACTCAATGGTCCCGCGCTCAAAAGCCAAGGGGGTTAGCTAGGTCCAGGTACACGGCTCCTAAGCCAAAGAAGGCCAGAAAGGCCACTACCGCGTAGGTAAAGGGAAGCAGTCGGGTTGTGTCAATCAAGTGACGGCGTCCACTCCTCCCCTCGCGAATCCGCTCGTAAGTGGCGATCGCTACGTGGCCACCGTCGAGGGGCAACAACGGAAGGAGGTTAAAGACACCAATGAAGACGTTAAAGGCGACAAAAAGTTGCATACGTTCGGAACCGCTTAACTGATCGCTCGCTCCAATTTGAACGGCTCCAACTAGCGACACGGGTCGCGTCTCAAGATTGTCGTTTGCCGTTGGGTCGTTAGGCGGTGAAAAGATTCGGTCTACAACTTCGCCAAAATTTGCCACAATCACCCAAATTCCGCGAATCGATTGACCGACCATGGTGCTGAATTCCGAGAAAGTCTTTCCCACGGCGGCAGCAGGGCCCGACTTAGTCAACAGGATCGCCTGCCGCCCTCCGATACCCAGCAGCCCGCCGCCGTCAGGACTTGTATCCAACACTGTTTCGGTTGACAACGTTCTGCCGTCTCGCAAGATTTGGAGTTCAACTTTTTCCCCTGGGCGATTGTGGATCGCCTCCACCAGGTCAGCCCATTCAACCGTCGATTCATTCTCGACGTACACGATTCGGTCACCCGGTTGTATGCCAGCTCTCGCGGCGGCACTTCGTTCTCCATCGATTCCTTGGTTAACGACGGTTCCTACTTCCCAACTTCCTTCTTCGATAACCGGCTCACCCATGAAGCAAAAGAGGACGAACAGACCTATCACCGCCATGAGGAAGTGCACTAGGGAGCCAGCTGAAGCAACGAGAAGACGTCGCGGATAGGTTTGTTGTCTGTAAGTACGAGGTTCATCCTCAGGCGGGACTTCATCCAGGTTGGTCATGCCGACGACTTTGACGTAGGCCCCAGCGATGATCGGCCTGACACCGAATTCGGTCTCTCCTCGGCGAAAGCTGAACAAACGCGGGCCAAACCCCAAGAAGAACTCTGTGGCTTTCATCCCAGTAATCCGGGCTGTAACGAAGTGTCCGAGCTCATGGGCAAAGACGACAAATGCGATGACCATGGCGACGGCGAGCATCGCTTTCGATACCCATCCGAGCAGGATTAGCGATCCAGCTATTGCGATGCCTCCCGCCAAAGCGCGAGTTCGAGAACCGAGGTTCGAGGCAGCAGAATCAGGCACCAGAACCCCCGTGGACGCTTTTCGACTGAACGCACTCACGTCCGCGCCGGTCCGCTCGCACTATGGCGTCGACCGAATCAGCGGTTGCACCATCATGAAGTTCCAGTGCCCTTTCGATTGACGGCGCTATATCTGACCACGAGATCGCTCCACTCAGGAACGCTTCAACCGCTGCTTCGTTGGCTCCGTTCATCCACGCGGGGGCTGTACCTCCGATTCGGCCAGCCTCATACGCCAGATCAAGGCATCTGAAGGTTTCTCGGTCAGGCGGTTCAAAGTGAAGCGACTTGATCTCGCTCCAATCGATGGCACCAAATGGGGTTCGAATTCGATCCGGGTATGCGAGCGCGTAGCCAATCGGCAATCTCATATCGGGTTCGGACAATTGGGCGATCGTTGCGCCGTCGGTAAAGGTGGCCATTGAATGGACAATGGACTCGGGGTGCACCACAACTTCTATTTTTGCGTAGGGAACGTCGAAAAGCTCATGAGCTTCTATTACTTCCAGACCTTTGTTCATGAGCGTTGACGAATCGACCGTGATTTTGGGTCCCATGGACCAAGTCGGATGTTCAAGCGCCTGTTCAACGGTGACCTCTTTCAGATCGGCCGAATTACGACCTCTGAACGGTCCGCCGCTCGCTGTGAGTAGCAACTTTTCCAGATGACGTGGGCCATCAACGTCGTTGTCTGCCCTGAGGCACTGATGTAACGCGCAGTGCTCACTGTCCACGGGGATCAATTCAGCACCTGGCACCAAACGCAGCGGTCTTACCAAAGGACCTGCAGCAATCAGGCTTTCCTTATTCGCCAAAGCAAGACGTCTGCCTGAACTCAGTGCCGCGAGCGTCACTCCCAGGCCAGCAAACCCAACCACCCCGTTGACAATCACGTCGGCGCGAGTTGCTAGTTCTTCGAAGCCAGCCTCACCAACCAAGACCTCTGTACCGGTAGGCACTCCAGCCTTAAGTCGTTTAGCTAAGCCTGATTCACCAATTGCTACGGCATCAGGTCGAAACTCTTTTGCCTGTTCAATGAGTTGGTCAACCGATGACCAGGCCGCTAAACCCGTGATGTCAAAACGATCGGGTTCGGCCCGAACAACGTCAGCGGTCTGGGAACCAATTGATCCTGTAGCTCCTAGAACCGCGACCGTAGTCACTCAGTTACCTTTCAACCCAGAACTAAGTCAGCAACGAAGAACGTCGTCGGCAGTACAAACAACAAGGCATCGAAGCGATCGAATACACCACCGTGACCAGGAAGAAGAGTTCCCATGTCTTTGACTCCCATGTCTCGTTTAATCATTGATTGGGCCAGATCCCCGATGGGAGCGACCACTGCGATTGCCAACCCGAGCCATAGACAATCCATCATCGATTGTGACCACGGGTGAATTCCGGGAAAACGATTCAAAACAAGAGTGGTGACAACTACCGACAGCATCATGCCGCCAAGTAACCCTTCGTAGGTCTTGTTTGGACTGACACGAGGGGCGAGTTTGGACTGCCCGGTGGTACTGCCAATGACGTAGCCACCGACGTCGTATGCCACGGTCCCAATCACAGCACCAATAAGAATCGCGTCTCCATTCGGTTGAGCGAGAATCAAAGCTGCGAACGAACCGAGACCACCGACCCAGCCAACGCCGAGCAAGGTCACTGCGAGGTTCGCTGTCACGTGTTCAGAATCGACGTCGAAGAGGAACCAACACATTCCAGTCAACACCGTTAGGCCGAATACAACTGGGTAGGCCTCATACCCTCTGTGGTAAGCGCCAAGAGATAAGCCCACGACTGCTGCGATTCCGACCAGCGTGGCGGGGCGGTATCCAAGGTTCTGAGCCGACGTGAAGAACTCGGCAGCTGCAAACCCGAGAGCCAAGAGCACCAAGCAAAGCACCGCCCACGGGCCGACTTTGAGTAATCCAAAAAAAGCTGCCCCTAAAGCCAAACCGACTGCAATGGCAACCGGAAGGTTGCGGCCTCCCGATCGACTTGGCGAACCCATTCCCTCAGTTTTACTTCCGCTATGTGTGACCACTCGGTCGTCATCAGTCACTTTGTTTGGCTCCTCATAGTCTCGCCGACCTTCTCTCCAATGTGGTGCTGGCCCACCGAAATGAGTCAATTCATCACCTTCTTCTTCAAGGTTGTCGGGGTTGTCTTCTTTGTCGGTGTTGGCCTCACCGGCAACGAACGGGGTACGGGCCATTGCACGCTGACTCGGCGGAGTGTCGAAAAGCTCGATCACGCGAGGCTGCTGCCGGACGTCATCGAGTGGCGTTTCCTCTTCGCCTGTTCTAACAGTGTGGTCGAAGGAAACAAGTTCCGTCAGACTGTCCGACTCAGTCGTCTCACCATCGGTCGATTCATCTTCGTCATCTTTTAGAAGCAATTCAGCGGTGGGTTCATCTGTATAGAAATGGTTATTGCTGTTAGGGCTTTCACCGTCCGAAATATCAGAGGGGTCCAGGTCGCCTTCGGGTTTGGATATATCGTCCGATATGGCTAGCGGACTGTCCTCGTCTTGGGCATCGTGTGCTGAAGTTGGGCTGGGGTCAGCTTCTAGAAGATCATCGCGTGTCGATGCGACCTCGCTCTCACCTCTGGCTTCTCCTACACCTTGATCCACCGTTCCGGTATCGAAATATGGCGTTTCATCTTCGTCGATACGACCGATAATCGGAGCGTTCTCGAATGCTGCTGCGTCGAATGGATCATCGTCTTCGAAAAGCGGTTCATGGAATAGATCGTCAGTCGAAAGTTCTGTTTGGGAGTATTCGTCCTCGTTCAACTCGGACACCGCTTCCTTGAGCGCCACCATGTTGGGTCCTGCATCTTCTACATTTATCGGCCCGGTGTCGAATAGCTCCACGCCTTCCACAGGCACAATCGTCGGAATAGTATCTGAGCGCAAGACATCTAGAAGTCCTGTGTCTGAAGTGTCAACTAAGTGCGGGTCATCGGGGAGTTGAGGGAAAAGTCTTGAACCGCGCTCAGGCCCAGCGTCTACCTCGGGTGGGTCCGGGCGTTCTCCTCCGTCGGGTAGTTCCCCAGATCCAGGTTCCGACCAATGGGGTATCGGCGTCTCATCGAAGTCAAAAGACAACACGGGCCCAGAGTCGTTCTCGTCAGACATCTCTTCAGGACGTCGGCGTTCAATATCGTCAGCGTCACTATCAGACATATCGACTCCTGACTTCTGACTCAAACCTCAAGCAGCTCTTGCTCCTTGGCGCTGAGCGCGCGATCAATTTCGTCGACTGCGTTCTGGGTGAAACGGTCGAGTTCTTTGCTAAACCGTTCTTTGTCGTCAGACGATATTTCTTTATCTTTTTCGAGGGCATCTAAGTCCTGGCGGGCCGATCGCCGAAGGTTGCGGACGGCGACTCGACCATCCTCAGCCATCTGCTTGACCACTCGTACCAGATCTCGTCGCCGTTCTTCGGTCAAAGGCGGAAAAACTAGGCGCAACACCTCACCATCGTTACTCGGGTTAATGCCCAAGTCCGATTCCATGAGAGCCTTCGATATTCCTTCCATAGCGCCTCGATCAAAAGGCTGGACGACTAGTACACGAGCTTCTGGAACAGAGAAGCTCGCCAACTGCTGGAGAGGCACTCCGGCACCGTAGTAGTCAACTTTCAACTTTTCGACGAGCGCTGGAGTAGCTCGACCTGTGCGAACAGTCGCATAATCAGTTTGTGCGTGTTCTACCGCCCGTTGCATGCGTTCTTGGGCATCATCACACATCTCTTGGGCGAACTCGCTCACCTGACCAGCGTACCGATTGCGGCGCCGCCCAGGATGGACTCAAAATTACCGCGCGCCATCAGGTCAAAAACAACGATCGGCATTTCATTGTCCTTACACACCGCAATTGCCGCGCTGTCCATGACTGCTAACTCTTGGGAGAGAACATCGAGGAAAGAGACCTCTTCGAGCAGCGTGGCTTCTGGATCGATTTGGGGATCAGCGGTGTAAACGCCGTCGACCCCGGAGTGAGTGCCCTTAAGAACTACATCAGCGTCGATCTCTGCCGCACGAAGCGCTGCAGCGGTGTCGGTGGTGAAATATGGGTTTCCAGTTCCAGCTGCAAAAATCACAACTCGTCCCTTCTCAAGATGTCGCACCGCCCTGCGTCGGATATAAGGCTCCGCTATTTGTGCCATACCGATCGCGGTCATAACACGTGTGGGGACTTCTGCTCTTTCAAGTGCGTCCTGCAAAGCCAGGGCGTTGATCACTGTGGCGAGCATGCCCATATGGTCAGATTGTGCTCGATCCATGCCTCCATCCGAGCCGGACATGCCTCTCCAGATATTGCCTCCACCTACCACGACGGCGATGTCTACGGCATGGTGTTCACGAACGGCTGAAATCTCCGAGGCCAAACCTCGAAGAATCTCACCACTGATGTTGTCGGCGGAAGGATCGGCGAGCGCTTCACCTGAAAGCTTAAGAACGACCCGTTTCCAGGGGCTTTCGCCCTCCCAGCGTTGAGCCCGCTCCGACACGTCAGTTGCCGATTTCCACCTGGGCGAATCGACTTATCGTCGCTGCACCCAGTAGCTCGACTATGCCAAGCTTTTCGTCTTTGACAAATTTTTGTTCAAGGAGCGCTGTGTCTCTAAAGAAACCCGACATTCGCCCGTCAACGATCTTTTCGATCGCCTGTTCCGGTTTACCTTCGTTTCGAGTGATGTTTTCTAGGGTTTCGCGTTCAGCGGCGACAAGGTCGGCCGGAACATCTTCTCGAGTGAGGTATTTGGGTCTGCTACTTGCAATGTGGAGTGCCACGTCGTGGGCAACTTCTTGAGTGCCATTCTGAATTTCCACAAGCACGGCGTTAACCCCTCTCCCGTTCTGTTGGTGGACATAAGCGTCAATCACGGATCCTTCAGTTGACGCATATCGAACTATTTGGCCGAGGTCAATATTCTCTTTCAGAGTCATTCTCAGGTTCTCAAGGCCAGTGGACTCTTGAGAAACGGCGTCCTCTCCCTCCGCGAGCACTGAGGCAAGAAGTGATTCAGCTAGCTCCCCAAATTGATCGGATTTGGCCACGAAGTCGGTTTCACACTTCAGTTCCACAATTGCGGCAACTCCGCCTTCGACGCGAGCTACAACAATGCCTTCGCTGTTATCTCGGTCGGAACGACTCGCGCTTTTAGCGATGCCTTTTTCTCTTAGCCACTGTGCAGCGACTTCAGCATTTCCGTCGTTTTCAACAAGCGCCTTCTTAGCATCCATCATGCCAGCGCCAGTTGTTTGACGAAGAGCCTGAACGTCCTTGGCGGTGAAATCTGCCATGGGGTCTGATGTACCTCTTTAGTTGATTTGGACTGGGTTAGTTTTCGGAGCTTTCGGAAGGCTCTTCAGGCGAAGTTTCTTCCGCCGGAACGTCATCTATTTGCGCGGCTGGTTCTACTGGGGGATCAACAACGGGTGTTGCTTGAGCCGCTTGCTCTGCTGCCATTCGGGCCTCACGAGCGGCCCCTTCGGCAAGCGCTTTTTGGGCTGCTTCTGCCTGTTCAATACTTACGCGAGCCTCTTGTTCGGGGCTGCGTTCGTCAGGAGAACTGACAACTACGCCCTTGCTCTGGGCGATGTACCGGCCCTCTCGGACTGCGTCAGCGACAACCCGCGTGAGCAGCTCAGTGCTTCGAATTGCATCGTCGTTTCCCGGAATCACGTAGTCAATGAGGTCCGGATCGCTATTGGAGTCTGCCACTGCAACGACGGGAAGCTTGAGACGATTCGCTTCTGCCACCGCTATGTGTTCTTTGGGAGTGTCTAGAACGAACACAGCCTGGGGGAGCTTTTCCATGTCCCGAAGACCATCAAGGTTTCGTTGAAGTTTGGCGAGTTCTCTGCCGAGGAGGAGAGCTTCTTTTTTGGGCATGTTTTCAAAGTCGCCAGCTGCCTGCATCCGCTCGAATTCGAGCATTTTGTCAACGCGACCTCTGATTGTTCGAAAGTTGGTCAGCATCCCACCTAACCAGCGTTGGTTTACGTAAGGCATCCCTGATGCTTTGGCGTAGGTTTCGATCGGATCTTGAGCCTGTTTTTTCGTGCCGACGAAAAGCACCGTCCCGCCTTTGGCCACGGTGTCACGAACAAACGTGTACGCGGTCTCGAGCAGACCGATTGTCTGCTCAAGGTCGATTATGTAGATACCGTTGCGTTCGCCCCATAGGTAACGATCCATTTTGGGGTTCCACCGACGAGTCTGGTGACCGAAATGAACGCCTGCCTTGAGCAGATCCGACATGGTTACGACAGCAGCCACGATTTTCTCCCCCCACGGTTAGTCTGCTGCGCCAAGAGCGACACCGTTGCGAAACGGCGACCGTGAGGTCGTCTCGGCTGTAAGTCAACTCGGACCCAACCTGAGTCCGCCGCTGAAGTCTAGCGACGCAACTTATAAAGCGGTCTTCAGTTCGCCTTCTGCGGTGCGTATCAACCGCGAGGGTGATGTCTTCGATGTATTTCTCTTAGTTGTTCTCGACTCACATGGGTGTATATCTGGGTTGTGGCTAGGTCAGCGTGACCAAGCAGTTCTTGAACCGCTCGAAGATCCGCTCCGCCGTCGAGCAGGTGGGTAGCGAATGTGTGCCGCAGGGCATGTGGTGATCGATCGGCCAAGCCCTTTGCCCTAAGGAGACCCAGCAATATTCGTCTCACGTCGCTGCGGGTTAATCGGTTGCCTCTGCGATTCACTAATAGCGCAGTTGGGTCTCTTGTACCTGAGACGTAAGCCTGGTCAAAGATTCGGCTTCCTTCGGGAATCCATAGATTTAGTAGATGGCGACTAGGCGCATTTATTGGAACTTTTCGCGTTTTGGAACCTTTCCCCAGCACCTCCATAGCCACTCGTTCCGTACTGAAATTCATGGCGTCCAGCCCGCAAAGTTCCGCTACACGCAGACCTGAACCATAGAGAAGTTCGATTGTCAGCCGATCGCGCAACTCGAGCGAGTTGTTTGGTGTCGTCTCATCAAAGAGCTGGTCAATCTCTCCGCGTTGGAGCACTCGAGGCAGTCGAGCATCTCCTTTCGGAGCACTGATATAGGCCGTTGGGTCCAACTTGATAAGACCACTTCGGTGAAGCCACCCAAAGTAACGCCGGAGTGTGGAGAGCCGCCGAGCAATAGTTCGAGGGGCGTATCCGTCGCCGCTCATCTTCGCTACCCAACCTCTGACCTCGCTACGACCAACGGTTAGGGGGTCGGGACAACCACGGTCTTCGCTCCAGTTGATAAACCCTTTGAGGTCGCGGTGGTAAGCATCAACCGTCGCGGGGGAGGCAGCAGTCAGAAATCGAAGAAACTCGCCCACATGCCACATGTCCACACTCACTCCTATGAAAGGTACCGATACAAGTGAGCTTCAGCCCACTCTGTAGCGCGCCCATGGCCTTTGCATCGACTTGGAGCGGAAGGTCAGGGTGAGCAAATCCAAGTCCTGAGTTATGGCCATTAGGGGCAAGCGTGCGCCGTCGGTGCATACTGCGAGCATGGGTTACAACCCGTATCGGAAGCACAACGTAACAACGGCCGATTACTTATTCTTGTTTGCGGCCGCTTTGGTCGCCACGACACTGGTCGTTTGGGGACTTTTCGGATAGGAACTGATTTGTTTGATCTGGAACCCGAGGACGGATTCGAGGTAAGGCGGGTTCAGCCTTATCAGGCGTTGAAGACTTACGTTTGCCCGGGATGCAACCGCGATCTTCCGCCAGGACTTGGCCATATGGTTGCTGTTCCTTTAGACGCGCCCGACCTTCGACGCCACTGGCATTACGGCTGCTGGCGCGCGAGGCATCGAAGGCGACCCCGTGGTTAGCTAACAGTGAAAGATGTTGGCCTAGTAGCGCTTTTCTTTTACTCGAGCAGACTTACCAACGCGGTCGCGGAGGTAGTAAAGCTTCGACCGCCGTACGTCGCCAACTGCCATGCGTTCTATTTTGGCGAGGGTGGGCGCATGTAACGGAAACGTACGTTCCACTCCGACACCAAAGCTCATTTTCCGGACAGTAAATGATTCTCTGATCCCTGAGCCCCGTCGAGCTATGACATACCCCTCAAAGATCTGTGTCCGCTCGCGATTTCCTTCAACAACTCGAACGTGGACTTTAACTGTGTCACCAGGGCCGAACTGCGGGTGGTCACTTCTCAGTTGGGTTTGATCGACAACATCGGTGCTGTGCATGGCGCACTTGCTCCTGGGGTGGGGTTCCGGATTGGGAACGGCGACTATTCGGGGCAGCGACTGGCCCTCAGGAAGGGCTACGGGCGTCGCAGCTAGAACGAACAGTTATGCTACCGGCCCGTTACTCCGAAACGAAGCGGGGATCCACGCTTATATTGAACTCACTGAGAAGCAGCGATTCTTCTCGCGAAACACCACGACGTTCAAGCAGGTCAGGCCGAAGTTCGGCTGTTCGCGCGATAGCCATAGCTCGGCGCCATCGGTGAATCAACGCGTGGTCACCGCTTCGGAGGGTCTCGGGCACTTCGAACTCGCGAAACAAAGCCGGTCGGGTCCACTGCGGATATTCAAGTAAACCGTCTGCGAAGGTTTCATCTACCACAGAAACCTCGTTACCGAGAACGCCAGGAACAAGTCGCGTTACGGCTTCTATCACCACCATGGCAGCAAACTCTCCCCCGGCAAGTACCACGTCGCCTACCGAGAGTTCATAGTCAACAAGGTTGGTTCTGATACGGTCATCGACACCTTCGTAGCGCCCGCACAGGAGTGAGAAACCGTCCATGGCGGCAAGTTCGATCGCCTTTTGCTGGTCGAACTGAGGGCCACCCGGATCGAGAAGAAAAAGTGGGCGCGGAGGCTCGACTGCCTCAACTGCTGCGAAGGCCGGCTCGGGTTTCAATATCATCCCTGCACCTCCTCCAAATGGCTTGTCATCAACAGTCCGGTGAGGGTCAGTACTTGCCATTCGAAGATCGTGAACACGCACGTCAATTAGTCCGGCACCGCGGGCTCGACCCAAGACACTGAGCTGGGCCATGTTGTCCACTGCTTCGGGGAAAATGGTGAAAACGTCGATGCGCATTTCAAGTCCTCAAGTCGAACAAACCGTCGGGCACATCAACAAGAACAACGCCGTCGACGAATTCAACCACGAAGGTGAGGGGAACGAGGTAGCCACTGTCGAGCTCCAGTAGATCAGAGGCGGGGTTTGCGACCACTGCTTCGACAATCCCGCGTTCAGTGCCGTCGACTTCTCGGACGGTTGAGCTAATCAATTCGTGAACCCATAACGCATCAGCAACATTTAATGCGGGCGCACGCAAGACCCAGCCGCGGAGCTTTTCAGCCTGGCCACGAGTCTTTATTCCATGGAAGCGAACTAGCCATCGATCTTGGTGCGGTCTGGACGTCTCGACCACAAGTTCGCGTTCATCGGCACTCAACTTGCTTCCGGGTTCAAGCCGCTCAACGCGATCGGTGATAAGCCTGACGACCACCTCTCCCTTTGTTCCGTGGGCACGGCCAATGGTCCCAATTTCAAGCAAGTCGCCAACGTTGGACATTGTTACGCCCGAGCCCGAGAACTTTTTTTAAACTCAGTCGCTGAAGTCGACCTCAACATCGACGCCGTCCTTGACCGCTGCCGCCCGCACCAATGTGCGAATCGAGTTTGCCACTCGACCACGCTTTCCAATAACGCGTCCGATATCTTCCGAGCTCACTTTTGCCATCAAACTGATCTTGGTTTCGGTCTCTTCAATTTCGAGCTCTACCTGATCAGGATGTTCTACTAACTGAGCGATGAGGTAGAGAAGCACCTCTTCTGCGGTAGTTCCTTCTTCATCGCTCATGTCTGCTCCTCATCATCGACGTTCACCTCTTGCTCGGCCTCATCTTCTGAAGGTTCCTCGGTTGCTTCGACCTCATTGGCTTCAACCTCGTCCACATTGGCTTCAACCTCGTCCACATTGGCTTCAACCTCGTCCACGCTGTCTTGGGGAGTCGATTCCTCGGTTTCGTCCGCAGAGGTATCGTTCTGCATCTCACCTGAACTTGGCTCCGGTTCTTGTACTGGCTCCGGTTCTTGTACTACGGGTTTTGCCTTAGGCGCAGGTGGAACAGAAGGAACAAATTCTTCACCCTTAAAGTCAGCCCAAGCACCTGAGATCTTGAGGAGCTTTTCAACTGCCTCGCTGGGCTGGGCGCCCTGCTGGAGCCAATGAACGGCACGGTCGTTATCAATCTTGACAACAGACGGGTCAAGGCGAGGCTGGTACGTACCAACAATCTCAATAAAACGTCCGTTTCGCGGAGAGCGACTGTCGGCGGCGACAACGCGATAGGTAGGTTGCTTTTTCTTGCCCATGCGCATCAGGCGCAGTCGTACGGCCATGGTTCTTCAGGTCTCTCCGGGGTCGTCTTGTAAAGTTTTCACCACTCGGCGGTGCCGGCCGTGAGGTCGGTGGAGTGATAAGGGATGGCGTCATTCAAGCCAGTAAGAAAGCCTACCTGCCTGCAGAGCTAACGAGCACGCTGAGCACTAGGTCGTTCTCAACGGCCAGGTAGCGTCAGATCGAGACCGCCTAGATCGAGTTTCGGTACCTGTTGGGTTTCCTTGGGTTGAACTCGACTGCCTCCGGCTCTCCCAGGACCTTTCTTACCTTTTTTGGGGTTTTTGCTCTTGGCTTTTCGGGCTTTGGCCTTGGTACCCAGACCAGCCATACCCTTCATCATCTTGCGCATTTCTTTGAACTGCTTCAAAAGATTGCTTACCTGCGATGGCGTCGTTCCACTTCCATTGGCAATCCGCGCCCGTCGCGAGCCATCAATAATTTCGGGATTAATTCTCTCTTCCGGAGTCATCGAAAGAGCGATCGCTTCGACTCGGTCAATTTCGCGTTCATCGATATCTGCGTCTTTGATCTCCTTGGGAATGCCAGGCATCATCGACACAATGTTGGAGAAATCACCCATCCGACGCACTTGGCGAAGCTGATCAACAAAATCGTCAAGGGTGAAAGTTCCTTCAAGGAGCCTTTGAGCGGCCGCTTCGGCCTCCTCCTGTTCAAATACTTCTTCAGCCTTTTCGATGAGGGTAAGAACATCGCCCATTCCGAGAATGCGTTCTGCCATCCGCTCAGGGTGGAAGAGGTCGAAGTCATCAAGCTTCTCACCAGTTGAGGCGAAAGCAATAGGCCTTCCTACTACTTCTTTAACCGAAAGAGCAGCCCCACCACGGGCATCTCCATCAAGTTTGGTGAGGATTATTCCATCGAGTTCGAGAGTCGCGTGAAACGCCTCAGCCGTGTTCACCGCGTCTTGGCCTGTCATGGCGTCGACTACTAAGAACGTGTAATTAGGATCGATCGCATCCGAAATTGCAGCAATTTCGTCCATTAAGTCTCGATCGATGCTCAAGCGGCCTGCCGTGTCGACGATGAGCACATCGCGTCCTGTGGCTCGGGCCTCTGCTAAACCTGCCCGAGTCGTCTCTACTGGGTCTCCTGGCGAGCTGAAGACTGGCACTTCGATTTGACCCGCCAAGGTTTGTAACTGCTCTACCGCTGCGGGGCGCTGAAGATCAGCGCCAACAAGAAGGGGGTTTCTGCCCTGTGACTTAAACCAGCGCGCCAGTTTCGCTGACGAAGTCGTCTTGCCAGAACCCTGTAGGCCAGCTATGAGAACAACCGTTGGAGATTTTTGGGCGTACGTCAGATGGAGCGATTGTCCGCCCAAGATGACCGTAAGTTCCTCGTTTACGACCTTTACCACTTGTTGCCCGGGCGTCAGACTCTGGGTGATGCCAGCTTCTAGACATCGGGCCTGGGTGCGGTCGACAAACCGCTTTACAACATTGAAGTGAACGTCGGCCTCAAGAAGCGCTAACCGAATTTCGCGCATTGCCTCAGCAACGTCGTTCTCGCTCAAACGACCCTTGCCCCGCAGGCGTCCAAGAATTCCGTCGAACCGGTCCGAGAGAGATTCGAACATAGTGTTGGTCAGGCTACCTGCATCGGTTCTTGACGCTTCGCAGTCCGCTATTCATCGCCGAACAGTGCCTCCACAAATGAACTGGGATCAAAGTCAATGAGATCCCTTTCGCCCTCGCCAAGCCCTACGAGCTTGACCGGTAAACCGAGCTCTCGTTGGATCGCAAATACAATTCCGCCCTTCGCTGAGCCGTCAAGCTTGGTAAGGACTACGCCTGTAACAGCGACTGTGTTAGCAAATTCCCTTGCTTGTGAAAGACCATTTTGACCCGTAGTCGCGTCAATAACCAAAAGAACCTCTGCCACTTGGCCAGGGTCACGGTCCGCTACTCGACGAACTTTCGCGAGTTCTTCCATAAGGTTGACCTTGTTGTGAAGACGTCCCGCTGTATCGGCGAGCACAACGTCCATATCGCGTGATGCTGCTGCCTGCACAGCGTCATATATCACCGAACTCGGATCCGCTCCTTCACTTCCGCGCACGAAGTCTGCTCCACAGCGGTCAGCCCAAGTGGCCAATTGCTCTGCTGCCGCGGCTCGGAAAGTATCCCCGGCCGCCATCAAGACGTTAAGACCTTGATCTCCCAAACGCCGTCCTGTCTTTCCGATTGAGGTGGTCTTGCCGACCCCATTGACCCCAACGAAAAGCCACACCGGTATTTTGCCGTTCTGGGCGATATGCACCAATTGTCGGTCTGTTGCGAGATCGCTCTTCATTTGGTCTTTGAGCGCTTCGAGAAGTTGAGGTCCTTCACTAACTTCTGAAGCGCTCAATGTCGCGCGTAACCGGTCCACAGTGTCCATGGTCGCGTCGACGCCAACGTCCGCGAGAATCAGCAACTCTTCAAGCTTTTCCCACGTTGAAACGTCGATAGATCCGCTACGTATTCCGGCAAGTCGTTCGGAGATCAATCCTCGAGCTTTGGTGAGCTTCTCCCGCATAGACGCAGCGGTCGGCGAAAGTGACACGTCATGGTCGGCTTCTTCTGCCGGTTCGTCACGAAACCCGCGGTCGTCACAAGAGAATTCTTGGGTAGTTGGCAGAGGTATTTCGGCCTGGTCATCCCTGGTTACCCCGCGGCCTGTGGACCACCGGCGATGTACCCAGGGCAGAAGTGCCAAAACAAGCATGACAATTACGAAGATGACAAAGAGCAGGGTCGCGTTCACGTCGCTGGGATCTTACAGAGCACGCTGGCCGGTGAAGGTCAACTGATCTATGACGCCACCTTCTCGCTCAACACCCGAGAAGAACCTGCCGGTGCCATAGAGATCCCGTACAGGACGTCTGCCACTTCCATAGTGCGTTTCTGGTGACTCACGATGACCAACTGCGCCTCTCGGCGAAACTCCGAGACAAGATCGAGGAACCGATGCAAGTTGATGTCGTCAAGGGCTGCCTCAACTTCGTCCATCACGTAGAACGGGGATGGACGGCTGCGAAAAATCGCAAATAGAAACGCTAGAGCGGTCAAAGCTCTTTCACCGCCCGAGAGCAGGGACAGTTTTCGTACGTTCTTGCCCGAAGGTTTTGCTTCCATCTCGATTCCTGCTTCAAGCAACTGATCAGGCTCCGTGAGCTTTAGCCGACCTTCTCCTCCAGGAAATAGGGTTGAAAATATTTGTTCAAAGTTGTCGGCTACATCAGTAAACGCCGACGAGAAAACTTCCACAATTTCGGCGTCTACAGCCGTAATGACTTTGTTCAACTCGCGGCGACCATTGCGAACATCTTGTAACTGTTCTGCCACGAAGTCGTGTCGTTCCTTAAGGGATTCGTATTCCTGCACGGCAAGGGGGTTAATGGGACCCATCCGGCGCAAGTCACTCTCAAGGTCACGCACTCGCGATGCGGGCGTATCGGTTTCGCCGAGTTGAGGTTCAGGGACCGCCATCGCTTCATCTAAGCCAGCCGAAAGTTCGTTACTCAACATTTCGCGCAGGCTGTCGAGCTTGAATCGTCTCTCAGTTTCCGCGATATTTCCCGAGGCCGCTAATTCTCGAATTTCGGCCGACCGTTTTTCAATAGTTGTGCGCTCTCCCCTCAGAATTTCCAATCGGTCTGCCACTAATCGAACTTCTGCAGAAATTTGGGTACGACGCTCGCGTAATCGCCCGACTTCTTGCTCTAGAGAGTCCGAGCGTGTCTGCAGCAGTTCTCGTAGCTGTGCCAATGCGGCAAGAGTTAGACCGACTCGATTCAGGCGGTCAGAGCTTCCCTCGCGTTCCTCGTCGTTTGCTTTTAGCTGCGTCGATATCTCTGCGTGACGGGCTTCGACTCGAGTTTTCTGTTCGCCAAGGACGCTAGCGCTAGCTTCGAACTCCGCGCGTTTAGTTGCGGCGGCCCGAATCCGATCACTCAAATCACGGCGCTTTGTGTAAGCGTCTGCGGCTGCAGATCGTTCAAGATTTTCTGCCACTTCAAGATCGACAAGCCGAGCCTCTAGATCGACAAGCCTCGGACGGTCTCGGTCCAACACTTGGCCAAGTTCGACACTACGTGCCTCTGATACTCCCCGATCTGAGGTCAGGTCGCGCCTCTCACGCTGAACCCGTTCAATTGCATCTGAAGACCGAGTCAGTAAGTCATCATTTTCCTCGAGTTCGACCAGGGCAGTTTCCAGACGATGTCGAGCCTCTCGATGCGCCGACTCAGCAGATGTGCGCGCTGCCTCCGCAGCTTCACGCCGCGCAGTGGATTCCCTGACTCCAGCCTTCGCATCTTCCAGCGCGGCAGCTGTGGCGGCATTCTCGCCCGACCCTACGCGCCATCCGTTGGGGCCACAGCAGTCGCCGGTGGCAGTCACCACAGTCAAGCCCGGTTGCTCAACCGCTAAATCGATAGCTTCTGACCAGCCGCCGCTCACGCAAACGGCATGTTCCAAAAGTACGTCGAGTAACGGATCAATCGCAGCATGTGGCGTGCTTACGTGGTCACGTAGGGGTTTACCGATGTTTGGCAGCCCGCGCGAAGACTTCGTGGCTTTCAACGCGAGAATTGACCCCGCCGAATCAGACTCTCGAAGTCGCTGCAACGCAACACGAGCAGTTTGGACATCTTCAACTACGACAGACGCGAGAGCTCCCCCTATGGCAGCTTCCACAGCCGGTTCCCATCCTGATTCCACCTGAATGAGTTCTCCAAGAACCCCTAGCACTCCCTCTATTTCCTCTATCTTCTGTAATCCTGAACGCGCTCGGGCATCTTCGATTGCCAACTCAAGGGCGTCCGCTCGAGCTCGCCAGGTTCCTTCTTCCTTCAGCGCCAATTGTTGTTCTTGGCTCAGAGTTTCAATCGCACCAACCGCTTTGTCGACTTCACCTTGCGCCTTATCGACTAGTTGGACTCGGTCGCCTTCTGCGCCCGATGCCGAACTGAGGCGAGACTGAAGCTCATCGAGGCGTCTATCGGCATCCTGAATCTGGTCAGTCGCTTGGTTGACACGCGCCATTGAACCGTCGTGTTCTGCCGCAACCCGTTCTACACCCGTCCTCAACGGCCCTAGTTCCCCTCTTACTTCGGCCGCTCTTTTCGCGGCATCAAGTCCCACCAACGGCGCTTCGTCATCCAGCGACTGGGACTCAATGTCGAGTTCGGCCTCAACAACAACAAGCGCCTCTAGCTGACGCTTGATCACGTCGTCTCGAGTATTAAAAGCTTCTAATTCAGCCGCAAGTCGCGAAAGTTCATCTTTAAGCGTCAAAGCCACGTCTTCGGCCACGAGTAGCCCACGATCTCGCTCAGTTGTCCTTGAACGCTCGTCAACCAGTGCAATCAGACCTCGACAGCGCTCGCGTAAGGACTCCACACGAGGAAGTAGATCCAAGCCCTGATCGCCGCCTTCTGCCAGCCGAGCTTCCGAGGCGCCTATCTCTATATCGAGACCTGCAAGTTCGCCACGTAATCGGACTTGCTCTGCATCTAAGTCGCGGCTCTGCTCTTTTGATGAAGATTGGGCTGCTTCAAGCGCTTTCACCTTTTTCCCCGTGAGATATAACCGGAGAGTTCGCAGCTCGTCGGCTACAGCTCCGTGGCGTTTAGCCGAATCGGCCTGTTTCTCCAGAGGACGCAACTGGCGACGCACCTCTCTTTGAAGGTCCTGCAATCGGGTCATATTGGCTTCAGTCGCCGCAAGCCGCCGTTCTGCTCGTTCCTTCCGTCGACGAAACTTGAGTACCCCAGCCGCCTCTTCGATAATCATCCGACGGTCTTCTGGACGCGCGTTGAGAACTTGGTCTATTTGCCCCTGCGCCACTATCACGTGTTGCTGACGACCAACCCCGGCGTCACTCAGAAGGTCTTGGATATCGAGTAGCCGACAAGGCACACCGTTCATCGAATACTCAGAATCGCCTGCTCTATAAAGAGTCCGAGTAACTGTGATCTCGCTGAAGTCGATGGGCAGCGAGCCGGACGAATTATCAATGACGAGGCTCACTTCTGCTCGGCCAAGCGCAGGCAGATCTGAGGTGCCGGCAAACACCACGTCTTCCATTTTTCCTGATCTCACGGTGGTTGGTCCTTGAGCACCCAATACCCACGCGATCGCATCGACGACGTTGGACTTACCGCTGCCGTTCGGACCTACGACAACGGTCACTCCTGGCTCGAATTCAAGCACCGTCGTGTCAGCGAAAGACTTGAAACCCTTCATGGTGAGTGACTTGAGGAACACTATTCAGGACCTACCCGGCGAACGATGAGGTCACCGCTGGTAGCGGTGACACTCCGACATAATGCCCTCTGGCTGGCCTTAGTTGGTTGACCCCAAGGGGGTATTTCGCTTACGCGAAAAGGTCAAGGCTAGACCTGGTAATCGCAGTAGTAGTGAGTAGACCCACCTGATCGGGCAGTCAGAACGTGGCCCCGTCCATTTCGGCTACGTTCACCAGCTCTGCCAAAGACCTCAAGATATTCGTCATATCCGCCAGGTTGGCCAAAGATGTCACAGGCTCCGCCGATGCTGACACCACGATGCTTTACGGCGTTGTGAACAGTTTCAACGATTGCCCGATAAAGCCGTCGTATCTCCTGCGTTATCAACCGACTAGCAATTCTGTCGTGTCGCAACAACGCTGAGTGGAGAATTTCGTCGGTGTATACGGGACCCAGTCCAATAATGAACGACGAATCCATTAGTAGTTTTCTCAATTTTGTGTCATGCATCAGAAGTCGGCGGCCAAAATCAGTCCACGAGATGGGCTCTTCGATTGGGTCGAAGCCGCGCCCTGCTGGTTCAGGGAGCGAGTCGTCTGTTGCGTCACTGTCAACCAAGGTGACAGTCAATTCTTTGTCGCTATCAAGCAGCCGAAGTTGACCTTTTTGGGTAAATCCAATGACTAACTGGGTGCTGCCATCAACCGCTTCTTTGTTGCTAGCTCGACGCAAGGACCCGCCAGAGCCAAGATCAATTGTCAAGATCTGTCCGTTCCCGACGTCAAGGCAGAGTGACATACCTGCCCGTTTCACGCTGGAGATTTTTAACCCCGCTAAGGCCTTGGTAAGAGATGCCTTATTGGGCTGACCGGGAATCACGCGCTTTGGGCCCATTACCTCTATCTGTTTGATTTTCAGGCCGCCGATCTCTCTATCTAGATCACGACGAGCGGTCTCGAGCTCAGGCAGTTCCAGCATGTTCAGGCTTTCCTTGGGTAATTGAGGGCGAGGAGTGATCGTGTTTTTCGGAGGACTCAAGTTCTCGCCAGGCTTGAGTCGCCGCGGCCTGCTCAGCTTGTTTCTTAGAAGTTCCTTGGCCCTTGCCGCGCACAGCCTTCCCAAAAGAAACTTCAGCCAAAAAGCATTTACCGTGGTCGGGACCACTATCAGTCAACGTGTAGCACGGGGAGTCTCCATATACACGCACAACTAGCTCCTGCAATCGAGTTTTCGGATCTCCGACACCTGGGTCAACCGCTACTTCTTCGATCCGCTCGGATAAGGCCTCAAGCGCGAACCGGCCGGCTGCTTCCATTCCACCATCAAGGTAGATAGCCCCTAGAAGAGCCTCGAATGCGTCACCGAGAAGTGAAATTTTTTCGCGTCCTCCCGAACGGTCTTCCCCTATACCGAGGAGCAAAGCTTTTCCAATCCCGTAGCGACGGGCCACTTCCGCCAGACTGGCCGCGTTTACTATCGCCGACCTGGCTTGCGCAAGATCTCCCTCAGCCCAGTCGGGGTATGAGCGATAAAGGTGAGCAGCCACGCAATGTCCGAGTACAGCATCTCCCAGCAACTCAAGTCGCTCGTTCGATGCGGCATCATCATGTTCCGCGCACCAACTGCTGTGAGACAAGGCTAATTCCAACAATTCAGGATCATTGAAGGCATGGCCGACTCGCTCGGCGAGTAACTCAAATTCTTGTCCGACTTCTGGCACGTCAGTCAATTCGAGCCATCACATAATCAATGGCATCGCGAACGGTCTTCAAATCTTCAAGGTCGTCATCTTCAATTCGGAATCCGACGGTCCGTTCTGACAATTCCTCTTCTAGGCCCTCAACGAGCTCTATCAAGGCAAGCGAATCAGCTTCAAGGTCTTCCACGAACGATGACGATTCAGTTACCTGCGCCGGCTCGATCTCAAGGATGTCTGAAAGCTGCTCACGAATTATTTGAAAGACACTGTTTCGATCTGGCTGACTTTGTTCAACGTGTGTTTCGGCGGGCAAGGAGACTCCTACCGTCGGGGCCGTGGTCATAGTAACCATAGCAGATGGGCTGAATTGCCACTTTAAGTAGTATTGATCTCATATTCGACCACTTTAAGTTGTTTTTCTGAATTGGCTCAGTCGGCAATGACTGCAGAACTCAACTCCCCCACTAAATCTCTTTCAACCATGTCTCTAGCCACTTTGCACGCGTTGGTAATGGCTATCGGGCTAGCTGATCCATGACTGATAATGGCAACACCATTCACACCTAGCAACATCGCTCCGCCGACCGCATCAGGATTTAGTTCAGCGGCTACCGGAGCTAAGTGGCTTAAAGCTTGAGCACCAACTTCAGCCGCTCCTTCTGTGGTCAAAGCCGTGATTATCTGGTCTACGAGAAATTTGACAGTGCCTTCAAGAGTCTTCAGGATCACGTTCCCGGTAAATCCATCGGCGACGAGAACGTCGACGTCACCGCTGAGCACATCGTTTCCTTCTACATTCCCGATGAAGTTCAAAGAGGAGTCATCAGCCAAGAGCTGATGGGCAGCTTTCACTAGCTGGTTACCTTTCTCGGGTTCTTCTCCTATCGATACCAACCCAACACGCGGGGCTGTGACTTCATATCTCACCTGAGCAAAAGTTGATCCCATTCGCGCGAATTGGTGCAACCAGTCCGGCTGACAATCTGCCATTGCTCCAGAATCAAGCAGTATTTTGGGCGCTCGACCAGGGATAGGCAAAGTCGTCGCAATAGCCGGCCGATTGACTCCCTTCAGCCGTTTCATCCTCAGTAGGGCAGCGGCAGCTACCGCCCCTGTATTTCCCGCGCTAACCATCGCTCCTGCATGCCCATCGCGTACGCGTTCAGCCGCTCGAACTATCGACGAATCCTTCAAGGTTCGGACTGCTCGACCGGGTTCGTCCGCCATTCCTATGATTTCAAGCGCTGCATGTACCGCTATGTCGTCGACATTTTCGAGTCGGGCGGGGTCCCCAACCAGCTCCACCGGGATGCCCAAGTCAATCGCGGCACGAACCCCTTCGATTATCGCAGAGGGGGCATTGTCGCCTCCCATGGCATCAACGACGATGGGCTGCATTGTGATCCGCTTTGTTAGTCGACTTCGATGGCCTGGCGGCCGGCGTACCAACCACAATTGCCACAGACGCGATGAGGCAATTTGGTTTCAGAACATCTCGGGCACGAACTACGCGACGAGGAACGGAGTTTCCATGCAGCGGCACGGCGGCTGCGGGTCTTTGACTTGGAAGTCTTTTTCTTTGGGACGGCCATCGTCGACCTCAGGGAGTGAGCCCGACCTGTTGGAATCGAGCGGAGCGAACATGGCGTCGACGTGGCGCCGTCCACCTCACACAGGTAAACGACGGCCGATGGCGGCGCTGGGTTGTGTCGGACACATCGACACGAGTACAAGATGTTACCTGAAGAGGTATCGACCTCCTACAACAGATCGATACAGGTGGTCACCCGTTGCTAAGTATCTCTGTGATCTTCTTTCTCCTCAAAAACCAATGCCTGTAGCGGAGCCCAACGCGGATCGACTGCAGGGGACGCTTCAGAATCGACTTCTTCTTCCGTATCGCCCGAATATTCAGGCGACAAGTCAGAACACTCTTCGGTGAGCACACATCGAACCACCCCAACTGGTAGTTCAAGTAAAATCGCGTCGCGCACCATTGGTTCCAGATCTATGAATTCTTCATGCAAGGGATATGACTCCCCCTCGCGGGGATGTTCTTCAAAAAGTTCCTCAACCTCAGCTGTTGCCATTCCTTCAACTGGGCGAAGACATCGAGAACAATCACCGTTCCAAGTCGTGCTGATAGTCCCGGCCGCAACCACTCCCTCGCGAACTTGATCCAGGATCAGTTCAACTCTTACGGTCTTGCCGGCCTTTACAGAAACGTCTCCTACCTGGAGAGGGCCATCACCATCTCGTAAGAGCGACGCGTCAAAGTCAGCATTCCAATTTCTCAACGGCACCGGTCGTTGAAGACGTTCGAGAGGGACACGAAGCTCAGACACCGGGCTCCCAGTTGTCAAGTTTCGTCCTGATCGAAAACTTCAGGACGTGAAGGATCTTCGGGCTCGATAGAAGGCTCAGGCTCGCGCACCGGCATAGTCGGTTGAAGTCGCCCTCTAGCGTCTGTCACGGCCGACTGGACTTTCTCCAGGGCTGTGGCGAACTGTTCCAGTCGCTGCTCACAGTAATCGTCGACTTCGTGACGTCTTCTACGAGCCTGCGACTCCGCTTGTTCGACCATTTGGCGCGCCTTGCGTTCCGCTGAACGCACCACTTCGGTTCGTTGCACCATTTGAGCGACTCGGGTTCGGGCCTCTTCGATTACTAGACCGGCATCAATTTTCGCCTTGACAAGAAGTTCTTCGCGCTCTTTAAGGAGCCACCGCGCCTCGCGTACTTCATCGGGAAGTTCCGAAAGTGCCGCCTCGAGCAACTCGATAATTTCGTCTCGATTGACCATGACGGAGGTAGAGAGGGGCATAGGTCTGGCGGCATTGATCACATCCATTACTCGACGCACCAATGCTTCGACGCCAGGACCACTCAAGGGTGCAGCCTCGGTCACTTGGGCATCTTTTCTCGAAGCCGTAAAGCAACCGCTTCCGGCACTAAGTGTGAACAGTCAGTACCAAATCGGGTGATGTCTCGGATGTACTTCGAAGCGATAAAAGCGTTTTCGCCATTCGAAGGCAAGAAAAGCGTTTCAACTCCGCTGACCGATCGGTTCATTTGAGCCATCTGCAGTTCAGACTCAAAATCGGCGACGCCTCGAAGACCTTTGACGATGAAATCAACGTCGAGTCGATCAGCCAAATCCACTACCAGTTCTCCGAACTGCACCACTTCAACATTCGCTAAATGCGCGCACGCTTCTGTCAGCATTTCGAATCGTTCGTCGTCAGTGAAGAATGGATTCGACTTTTGTGGGTTTCGCATAACGGCCACAACGACGTGGTCGAATAAGCGACTCGTCGTGGCACAGACCTCTATGTGGCCATTGTGAACCGGGTCGAATGACCCCGGGTACAGAACCTTGACCACGAGCATCTCCTCGCCTTGCGGTACCGGCTACAAGAAACGGTACCGATCCCCAACAGAATCCTCCACTGTCGATCGCGTAAATCCGTCGAAATCAGCGCAGATTCGTGTTTTCTGGGCGCAATATCGTTACTACTGCCTTCCCATAGCTTCGACTACGGACCACTTCCCACCCTTCGAAGGGTCCGATTTCAGCGTCGCTCTCTGCTACTACACACGCGTTTCTCGCGGCCACTAATAGGGTTTGCCAGTCGTCAAACGCATATGGCGGGTCCGCGAGCACCAGTTCTACCTCTAGCAGCTCAAGCCTTTTCACGGCGTCACCCTGTATCACCTTGGCATGAAGGTCCAAAGAGTCCAGGTTCGCTTTGATGTTTTTGCAAGCGTTTGAGCTGTTGTCGACAAAGATCACATTAGTTGCACCACGCGATAGCGCCTCTACCCCCAGTGCACCCGAACCGGAGAACAGATCGGCTACACGACAACCTTCAGGCATGCCCAAACTGAAAAGCATGTTGAAGATGGCCTCACGCGCTCGGTCAGACGTTGGCCGAATCGTTTCATCTTGCGGGGCACTGATACGACGCCCACGCAATGTGCCTCCGACGATGCGCATACAACGACACTAACGGCACACTATTGATATGGACGTTCCTGAAACAATCATCTGCGTTGACTGTGGAGGGCTGTGTCGTCGAATCAGCTATGAGGAACCTGACGAAGGTTTTCAGCCCGGTGACGTAATCGCGTACAGGTGCAGAGATTGTGTCGATCGATGGGACATCGTTATTGAAGACGAACCAGAATAGTTTCGCGTTCTCACCCTCTCAGAAGATTCTCTGCATCATCATCTCGACGCTCGATAAACCATCGCACTTCATCTTCAAGGGCTTCGTGTTGCTCTAACGACCCATTTTCATTTACGAGCGTTGCTGCGAGATTGCGTGCACGTTCAACCCAGACTCGATCCCTAGCTAACGACGCCAATTTCAGGTCGTTGCTACCCGATTGCCTTTGATCAAAAATCGTGCCCTCACCGCGTAGTTCCAAGTCACGCTCGGCAAGAGCAAATCCGTCGGTTGATTCCTCAAGAGCTCGAATGCGAGCTTCAGCGTCGTCTGAAATCTCATCTGCGGTGACCAAAAAGCATGTCGATTGGTGCGCCCCTCGGCCCACTCTTCCCCGAAGTTGATGGAGTTGAGCCATTCCGAACCGATCTGCAGACAAGATGACCATCGTCGTGGCGTTCGGAACGTCCACTCCGACCTCGATCACCGTTGTGGCAACCAGGACATCTAAGCGTCCTTCTCTAAAAGCATCCATTGTCTTCTGTTTGTCTGTCCCAGACAGCCGACCATGCAGCAGACCAACTTTGACCCCTGACAGTTCTCCCTTGGAAAGGCGATCCTTGGTGGTCTCTGCCGAATCAGCGTCAAGTTTGTCGCTCTCTTCTATGAGTGGACATACAACATAGGCTTGGCGACCCTGGACTATTTCGGAACGCACGTGTTGCCATACCGTGTCATCACTATCCCCTACCCAAAACGTAGTGATTGGTGTCCGACCCGGCGGCAACTCGTCCAGGGTCGATACATCCAAGTCGCCATATACAGTCATGGCCGCCGTTCGCGGTATTGGTGTCGCTGTCATCACTAACAAGTGAGGCCATTTGCCGTCGGGGCGCCCCCGTTCTCTAAGGATCGATCGCTGCTCAACCCCAAATCGGTGCTGCTCGTCAACCACCACGACACTGAGCGAAGAAAAGGTAATTCCTTCTTGTATTAAGGCATGAGTTCCAATAACTAGGTCTACTGAACCGTTTCCCATTCCTTCGACCACCCGTTGTCGGTCCGTCCCTGTTATTCGGTTCGTTAGCACCTTGATTGAAAGCGGTCTCACACCCATCAGCGTCGAGTCGTCCGATACTTCCAACCCTTCGGCCAGTTCAACCAAACTCAGGTAATGCTGATCTGCCAAGACTTCGGTCGGCGCCATCAGCGCTCCCTGATGTCCATCTGCTACTGCTATTAGCAGCGCGTGTAAGGCGACGAGCGTTTTCCCCGCGCCCACGTCGCCCTGCAATAGTCGATGCATCGGCTGCTCGGTCTTAAGGTCAACTTCGACCTCCGCCATTGTGCGCTGCTGAGCTGCTGTGAGTTCGAAAGGTAAGCGGTCATGGAAGCTCGCGAGCAACTGGCTATCGCATCTGTGCGCAATGCCGGAAGCGTTTTCTAAACGACGCATTTTGCGCAACCGAAGGACCAGTTGGACTCGTAAGAGTTCGTCAAGAACAAGACGATTTCTTGCCTCTGAAACTTCCGACATTGAGTTCGGTTGGTGGATTGCCTTAAAGGCGGCCGTCCGGCCGAGCAACTGCAAATCGTGCAACACCTGGGCCGGGAGTGGCTCCACTATCCCGCGGCGCTCGCAACGACGTAACGCTTCAGTCGACCAACGACCTATGTCCCATGTGGTCAACCCAGCTTTTTCGGACTGTGGGTAAATCGCGATGATTCTGCCCGTTCGATCGCCAACTAAATCAACTAACGGGTTAGTCATCTGGAGTTGATCTCGGTAAAGGTCCACCTTTCCAAACAAAGCGACCGTAAGTCCTTGCTTAAGTTGCTTCGAGCGCCAAGCCTGGTTGAAGAACACAAGTTCCAAACTTCCGGTGTCATCAGACAACGAGACCTCAACTATGGACCTTCGGTTTCGAGTTCTCCGAGACTTGACGCTCTCGACGTCCGCCACCACCATGACCTCTTGCCCAGGGGTAACTTCGCCAAGCTTCGCCTCCCGGCTTCTGTCGACGTACCGACGCGGGTAATGCGTCAACAAGTCGAACACCGACTCAATTTCAACCTCCCCAAGCGACGTTCGTCGCTCTTCGCCAACTCCTTGTAACCGATCGACGCTTATGGCGTCGAGTTCACGAAGAGAAAGTGGTTCCGTCACTCGACCCCAAACAAGTACGGGTAGTGACCTTGGCCGCCTTGATGAATTTCTGTCTCAATATTCGGCCGATTTTCCGCGATCCATTCTGTAATGGCGCGAGTTTCAGCATCGCGGACGCCTTCGCCAACAATTACCGTCAAAATCTCATGATCCTGGTCAACGAGTGCGTCGAGTAATGCGGTAGCTGCGCTTGATGGAGCATCAGCAATAGAACAAACACCGCTTCGGTCAAGACCGACCCAATCACCCGTCGCTACTTCTCCTACCGAAGTGGTGGTTTCTCGCACCGCGCGGGTTACTTCTCCGACCACAACACCTTCAGCAATTTCAGCCATAGATTCACCGTTACTTGCTGCGTCACTTTGGGGGTCATACCCCAAGAGTGAAGCGAAGCCTTCGGGCACAGAAGTGGTGGGGACCACCACGACTCGCTTCGCGCTCTGGCCATCAACGGTGCGCGCTACCGCGACAATGTTCGAGTTGTTGGGAAGAATAACTACCTGGTCAGCAGGCACCCGCTCTACCGCTTCGAGAAGCTCTGCTGCCGAGGGATTCATGGTTTGACCTCCAACGACAAGTTCCTGGACGCCGAGGCTGTGAAAAATTCGACTGATTCCAGGAGCCGGGGAAACGGCGACCACGCCACATGGCACCGGTTCTGGATTTGGAAAGTCATCTGATTTTCCAGCCGCAGTGGCTTCGCGAACCCACCGTTCCTCCATGACTTCTTCCGCTAGATCCGTCACTCTTATCTGTTGCGGTCGGCCGACCTGTATTCCAGCTTCGATGGCCGGACCGATGTCATCGGTGTGAATATGGCAATTCCAAAGCCCATCTCCGCCAACTACAACAATTGAGTCACCTAAACCTGCCCATACTTTTTTGAAGCCCTCAATGGCCTCATCCGGCACGTAGAGCAGGTACATAACTTCGTAGCGGAGTTCAGAACTTTCATCGTCGAAGGACACAGCGGGCCCGGCGAAAGGAAGTTCTACTTGATCGGGCGCGGTCGGAAGCTCACGACCGTCTAATACGTGAAGGATTCCATGAAGAAGCAACAGAAATCCCGCTCCGCCTGCATCCACTACTCCCGCCTCGCGAAGAACCTGCAACTGTTCCGGAGTTCGTTCGAGGGCAATTTGTCCCTCGATAAGAGCATTCTCGATGACTCGGGTAGGAGTTGCGCCTTCTTCTATTTCGCGCGCCCCTCTAGCGGATTCGCGCACGACAGTAAGAATCGTCCCTTCCACTGGCTTCATCACTGCACCATCTGCTGCGATGCTTGCCTCGGTTAATGCCGTGGCAAGTGCGGTTCCGTTGATATCAGCTGAGTTAGAGAGACATCCGCTGATGCCGCGCAATACTTGCGACAGAATCACGCCCGAATTGCCGCGGGCTCCCATTAGCGAACCGTGCGATATCGCAGAACAAACCGCGTTCCGGTCATTGAGGTCAATGCCTTCGAGTTCTTCGAGGACCGATCCCACCGTTAACGCCATATTGGTTCCGGTATCGCCATCTGGCACTGGATATACGTTGAGTCGGTTAATCCACTCTCGATGAGTTTCGAGAGCCCCATGAAAGGCTGACAAAGCTTCCACGAGTTGAGCGGTGGAGAGAACGGAGGCTATTTCCACAGAAGCCGATGATACCTGTGTGTAGCACCATCGATAGGTGACTAACACTAATGCTCGCACTCCACCCGGCAGCTTCTCTTAGTTGCTAAGTTGTGCCCGCTTCACAGACCGTCGTAGGGTCCCTCGAAGCTTGTGTCATAGATCAAACACGATCTTCAGGGTTACTACCGGAGGCCAGCAGTGCAAGGTGTCATAAAATCATATGACCCCCAGTCAAAAACGGGAGCAATAGTCGACGATGTCGGCCGCGCTGAGTACGACTTGGCCTTGGACGCTCTTGAGGGGTCGATCTTTCGGATGGTGCGACAGGGGCAAAGGGTCGTCTTCGACCTCAACGAACAAGGACTGGCAACTCAGCTAAGGCTGGGCAGTGAAGTTGACCTTGGTACACCTGATTGGATCATGTCCGCGGGGGGCGACGCGTGACTATGAACTGGGGACACTCCCCAGTCGACGGCTGAAAGTAAACGGAGGTCAAAATGCCTGGAACGACCACCAACGAAAGCCTTCTTGAGTGGGTAGACAGTTGGGCCAAAGTACTGACTCCTGACTCCATCCACTGGTGTGACGGAAGTCAAGAGGAGTATGACGAGTTAGCCGCGTCGATGGTGGAACAAGGCACTCTGATTCCTCTCAACGAAGCAAAACGGCCAAATAGTTTTTTGGCCCGATCCGACCCTGATGACGTCGCTCGTGTTGAGGACAGGACATTCATTTGCAGCGATGATCCCGCCGATGCCGGAAACAACAACAATTGGCGTGAACCAGCAGCTATGCGAACCGAGATGTTAGATCTCTTCCGAGCTTCGATGGTCGGGCGCACCATGTTCGTAGTGCCCTTTTCGATGGGACCGCTTGGGTCACCGATAGCGCACATCGGGGTTCAGCTAACCGACTCGCCCTATGTTGCCGCTTCAATGCGAATTATGACCCGCATGGGGCAGGGCGCCTTAGACGCTCTCGGCGAAAACGAGTGGGTGCCGTGTGTCCACTCCTTGGGAGCTCCATTGGCTCCAGGTGAAAGTGACGTCACTTGGCCATGCGATTCCGAAAACAAGTACATCGTCCATTTTCCGAGCACGCGAGAAATCTGGTCCTACGGCTCTGGTTATGGCGGTAACGCGTTGCTGGGTAAGAAGTGTTTTGCTCTCAGGATTGCTTCGACGATGGCGCGCGAGGAAGGCTGGCTCGCCGAACACATGTTGATCGTGGGCGTCACCCCCCCCGGGGGCGAAACCAAATACGTGGCGGCGGCTTTCCCATCCGCGTGTGGCAAGACGAATATGGCAATGATGATCCCCTCTCTGCCTGGCTGGAAGGTGGAAACAATTGGAGACGACATTGCCTGGATGAAATTTGGGGCAGACGGCCAGTTATACGCGATAAACCCCGAGGCCGGTTTCTTTGGGGTGGCTCCTGGTACTGGCGAGAAAACTAATCCCAATGCTCTCGCGACCCTTTCAGGCAACTGCGTATTCACTAATGTCGCCCACACCGACGACGGAGACGTCTGGTGGGAAGGTCTTACCGATGAGCCCCCGGCTCATTTGATCGACTGGAAGGGACAAACTTGGACTCCAGAAGTTGAAGCTCCAGCGGCTCACCCGAATGCACGATTCACGGTTCCCGCGGCGCAATGCCCTTCGATAGCGCCTTCATGGGAGGACCCGGCAGGTGTTCCAATTTCGGCGATACTTTTCGGCGGCCGACGCGCCACAACCGTGCCGTTGGTGTCAGAAGCCCTCGATTGGGAACATGGCGTCTTCCTCGGATCAGTGATGTCGTCAGAGAAGACTGCCGCTGCTGCGGGAGCGATCGGTCAAGTTCGTCGAGACCCGTTCGCCATGCTTCCATTCTGCGGGTACAACTTTGGCGATTACTTTCAGCACTGGCTCGATATCGGCAAACATCAGGGTGCGAAACTTCCAAAACTGTTCTACGTAAATTGGTTCCGAAAAGACCAAGAAGGTCGTTTCATTTGGCCAGGCTTTGGTGATAACGCGAGAGTCCTCAAATGGGTGCTGGACCGCATTGCCGGTACAACCGATGCTATTGAAACACCCATTGGAATGGTCCCCAAAACTGAGGACCTTGATGTGGCGGGGTTAGATCTGACTGCGGACGCTCTTGAATCGCTTTTAACAGTGGACGTGACCGAATGGCAGAACGAACTCACGTTGATCGAAGAGCATTACGAATCGATAGGCGAGCGACTTCCAAATGAAATGCGGCTTCAACTCGCCCAGTTAGCCGACAGACTCGCTGGATAAGTGTTCCGTTAGCTTCCCGGTCGAAAAGCAGTCACAGCAGGACCAACGCTCGAATTCCGAGGCCCATGATGAATAGGCCGCCCCACCCGTAGAGCATGTGAAGCCGCTCTCGAAATTGCTGCCGATAGCTGTAAAGAATGCCGACCGTCATAGCAGCTAAAACGCCGTAGAAGACATGAAAGGTTTGCGGCCCACCGTCATTCGCGTTGATGTGGATCGCTGCCAAAGTGACCTGCACAAAAATCACAGCTTGGACGAAAGCTGTGAACCTCCAGAGCTGCGCGCCTCGAAGGCTGGGCACTGGCCCAGATGCCAACGCCCAGGCACCGGCAATCCCATTACCTATGACTAGAAACCAGCACGCGATGAGGTGAAGCGCTGTCAACACTTGACCATCAAGCTGTCTGGTTGGCGAGCAAGTGGAGGAACATGATTAAGTTCTGAGCGTCTGTGTGCCCATCGGCGAGCCTTAATTCCGCTGGAGTCTTGGCTGCTTCATCGCTCATGGCAACGACGTCGAGGGCCCTAAGTAATCCGACGGGTGCGCCCTGTTCGACCAGAGTTCCCACGTCACGCACGATGTGTCGACCCCGCAGGCCTCGGTCTCGAATAACGGCCTGAATAAGGATCCTCAAAATCGCGCAGGCTGATGCTGGTGATTGTTCGACGATATTTTGAGCCTCCACATACAAGGGCGCGAGGTTGCCGGGCAACCCTGCCGGCGCCAGCGCCGCCTCGGAGCCTGATTCGGCTCTCAGGCCACCGCTCCTGTGTCGCGAAGTTTGACGACGTCGTCAGGGTCGTAGCCGACAGAGCGAAGCACATCATCCGTGTGCTGTCCAGGGTGTGCTGGGGGGCTTTGGATCGTGGCCTCGGTTCTACTAAATCGCGGAGACGGGTTGGGCTGGATCACGCCTGAAAGCTCAGTGAAGACTTCGCGGTGCTGGTTGTGTGGATGCTCGGGTGCTTCCGCGAGGGTCAGCACAGGAGCGAAGCAGACATCAGTCGCCTCCATTATCTCGCACCATTCATCTCTCGTCCGTGTTTTGAAAAGAGTAGAAATTCGTTCTTTCAATTCTGGCCAGGAACTGCGTGACAGCTGTGCGGCAAAGTCTTCATCCCCATCGAGCCCAGTGAGTCGCATCAGTTCTGCGTAGAACTGCGGCTCGATAGATCCGATTGATATATACCGGCCGTCGGCGCATTCGTAAACATCGTAGAAATGACTGCCAGTGTCGAGAAGATTGGTTCCACGCTCATCGTTCCAGATGCCTAGGGCGCGCATGGAATGGAACATGGCCATCAGGCTTGCCGCCCCATCTACCATCGCGGCGTCTACAACCTGGCCGTGGCCCGAGCGTTGAGCTTCCACAATTCCACAGGCCACTCCGAAAGCCAGCAACATGCCGCCGCCGCCGAAGTCACCGACCAAGTTGAGTGGAGGCACTGGAGCTTGTCCATTGCGCCCTATGGGCTCGAGGGCACCAGCCAATGCGATGTAGTTGATGTCGTGCCCCGCCGCCATTGCATACGGACCCTCTTGACCCCATCCGGTCATTCTCCCAAACACAAGTTTCGGGTTTCGGGCGAGACATTCTTCGGGACCTAGGCCAAGCCGTTCCATCACACCAGGCCGGAAACCTTCGATCAGAGCATCAGCTGTCTCCACTAGCCGAAGGACAACTTCAACGCCGTCAGGATTTTTAAGGTCGACTCCGATGGATGATCGACCTCTAGCCAGCACGTCAATGGGTGGGTTCTCGGCGTCTCCGCCTACGACATTCCCTGCACGGTCAATTCGGATGACCTCAGCTCCCATGTCGCTGAGCATCATTCCGCAGAACGGCCCAGGACCAATACCTTGAAGTTCTATGACTCGAATTCCTTGAAGCGGCCCCATGCGACTCTCTTTCTAAAGATCAAGATCAACCTAGTAGCTCATTTAAGTGTTGGATCGTGAGAGTTAGCCACTTACCAAAGTTCGGCAAGGTTTCGTTTCTGTGATGTCTTGTCGTATTCGTCTGGGTCGAAGTGGTTATCAATTGTGGCTTGAAGCATTTCGCCGGCCGTGGGCACGTTGGGTTCCACTAATTGATTTTCTGAATCCCAGATACCAGATCGAAACAAGGCCTTCGAACATTGGAAATATGCCTGGTCGATAGTTACTTCGACAACTGATCTGGGAGTCTTACCTTCTACAGAAAAAGAGGCGAGTAGGTCAGGGGCGGTTGAGATAGTGGCTCTGCCATTTAGTCGCATCGTTTCAGATACTCCTGGGACCAGAAATAAGAGTCCGATTCGGTTGTCCTGAACGATGTTTCGCAACGTATCAAGCCGATTGTTGCCCCTCCGATCTGCGAACTGAATGGTTTTTTCATCCACGACCCGAACGACGCTGCCTCGGTCCCCGCGGGGAGAACAATCAAGACCTTCACTTCCAACGGTCGCTACCGCCATAAATGGCGCCGCTTCAACAAAGGCTCGATATTCCGAATTGAGGTGTCTCAGTTCCTTAGTTATCGCTCTGGGCGTCGCTTCGCCATACAGAGTTTCAAGCTGATCGATATCTGTAATGATGTGTTCTTTGGTCATCGTGTTCGATCCGCCAATCGTTGTAAGTCAGCGACATAGTCGTCCCACAAGGGCTCGGGAGTGTCATGACCCATTTGGTCATATACGACTAGTTCAGCGTCAGGTATCAACGCAGCAGTCGCTTCACCACCATCCAATTGAATCAACCGGTCCATCCTGCCATGGATGACCATAGTGGGCACAGCGACAGTTGGAAGTTGCTCGGCTCGCGAGCCTGAAGCCAATATCGCCAACAGTTGCCAAACTTGGCCCTGAGGATGGTGACATCGGTCGTAGGCTGCTTCCTCTAACGAAAGCGCCCCGTCCTTATCAAATAAGGCGCCCCCGTGAAGTTCGCGTGCTGCTACGGCGTTAGCGACGACGCTAAGTCGGTCATCACCTGCCGTCCCTAATCCGGCTACTGCCTCTGGGGTTGCCTGCCCGACCCCAATTTCACCTGTGGTGGACATGACGGTTGTCATCGACCGCAGCCGGACAGGGTGATTGATTGCGAGGGTTTGAACGATCATTCCGCCCATGGACATGCCCCAAACGTGAGCTTGTTCTATCTCTAGGGCATCCAAAACTGCGAGGCAGTCCATAGCCATATCAGACAAGTTGTATGGCGCTGTAAACTCACCAAGCGAATGCTCCCGCGTCAATTGCTCAAAAACTCGGTCAATGCTTGGGGGCGCTCCGGGCGTTTTCGATGACCATCCGACATCACGGTTGTCCATACGAATGACATAAAACCCGGCACGGTTAAAACTTTGGACCCATGCGGGGAGAAAGTTGATCGATTGGCTGCCCAGACCATTGACAAACAGAACGGGAGGGTTGGAGTTGTCCCCGTGTGCATCGAAGTAAAGTTCGACTTCGCCGTTTCGTGCAGTTCCGGATGTTTGTGGCCCCATCATCGACCTCCACCGATCGAGGATTGTAGGCGTTCATCGAGTCGGTCGATTGCAACAGAGGTCCTCGCTCCCCACCAAAAAAGATCTTGACCATCGACAAGCATCACAGGGGCGATGGATTTCAGTAGGTCCAAGTGTCGTTCGCCGAATGGGTAGGGCTCGCTAGGCGCCAGCACCACATCGATTTCAGCCTCCACCAATTGACACTCTTCGACTACCGGGTAGGTGTCATCTGAATTGGCAAAAAGCACGTCGATGCCTAGATGGCTTAGCACCGTAGCCCCGTAGGTATCAGCACCGATGGTCATCCATGGACGTCTCCATATAGGAACGAATGCTCTTACGCCACGACTGGCGCGCCGTGGACTGAGTACGTGCGACCACTCAACACCAACGCGACCGGCCAAGCGCTGCATCTCCGAGCCGACATCGTTCAGCGACGCTACGTGCAACGACTCCACATTGATGCCTCGACTCCTTAACGCTTGATAATCCTCCAGGCGGTTCTCTTCGCGGTCCACAACGACAAGGTCGGGGTTCAATTTTTCAATCGCTTCAACGTCGGGGTCTTTCGTGCCTCCAACGTGGTTAATGCTTGGCTGCTCACAGAACCGAGTGCAGGCGATCGGTTCAATTCCCCAAGAAAGCAAAGTCTCCGTAACGCTCGGTACCAGACTCACAACTCGGAGGGTTGACGCCATAGGTTGAGAGTAGACGTAAGGAACCCTTGGTCCCACCTAGGCGGTAGCGTCGGCTGGATGGGAACATCGCAAGGTAGTGAGGAACCCAGTTTTCTTGCCTCTGCTTCACGCTCCCCGGGTCCCCAGTTTGATCGGTTAGATCCTGAGCAGCAAAAGGCGGTGGATTCAGATGATGCACCATTACGAATTCTTGCTGGCCCGGGTTCAGGAAAAACTCGTGTACTCACTAATCGAATCGCGCGCAGGGTCGTCGACGGGAGCGTCGATGCGCGTCGCGTACTTGCCCTCACTTTCACCCGGCGGGCTGCCAGCCAAATCCGATCACGACTTAACCGAATGGGAATTCGCGACTTAGGGGCGGTCGGCACGTTCCACGCGGTTGCTTTGGCACAAATCCGACAGCACCGATTGGATCGCGAAAAAAGACCACCGGTTGTCCTAGCCGGACGGCGCCCATTGATAAAGGACTTGATCGGAGATTTTCCCAATCTACGACTGAACGCGGCAGTGACCGAAATTGACTGGGCTTGTTCGCAAGCGTTGACTCCCGACGAATACAGAAACGGCCCCGGTCGGGGGCGAGTTGGAGAGGCACAAGCGGGACGGATAGCACTACTACACCAGTCATATGTCGCCTACAAGCGTCGTCGCGGGCTCTTGGATTTCGATGACATTCTGGTCGAATGCACTCAGCTTTTAGCAACTGATCAAGCGTTCCGAGATGCCCAACATTGGGTGTTCCGACACTTTTTCGTAGACGAATACCAGGACCTCAACCAAACCCAGTTTGATCTTCTGCGGGCCTGGGTCGGGGAACGAACAGATTTGTGTGTAGTCGGTGACCCGGATCAAGCAATTTACGGTTGGAACGGTGCGAACGCAGAACATTTAATTAATTTCTCCGCCGACTTTCCTTCGGCGGGAACAGAAGTGCTGGTCACTAACCATCGGAGTCAACCGCAGATCATTCGTTCAGCAAATGCAGTTCTAGGCCGAACCTCAACTGAATCTGATAGCGAAGCCGTAGAGGCTCAACTGCCAACTACAAGCAACTTCAGCGACGATTGGGAAGAGGCACTTGGTATCGCTCGATATCTACGCGAGGAGCGACTCCCCGAAACACGATGGTCTAGGCACGCGGTGCTAGCTCGCACAAACGAACAACTCCAAGTCATCTCCCGCGCGTTGACTCAACTTCAGGTACCGCACAGGCTTCGAGGTCAGGGTGGAATACTCAAACTCCCTGAAGTTCAAGAAGTAATCGATCAGTTATGCAGCGCGGGACACGAATTTGCGACATTAGCGGCGGATCTAGCTGACGAGTTCGATCACGGGCCGCAGAATCGGGTCGCTGAACTGGCCGTCCAATACACCGGGGAACATACCCACGCTGATGGGTCCGGCTTTCGTGATTGGCTTCGCACCTTGCGGCCCGGCGATCTTGACACTGACGAGGACGGCGTCGATCTTGTTACCTTTCACGCGGCGAAGGGTCTGGAGTGGCCTTTTGTGGTCATTGCCGGGGTTGAAAATGGTCTCATCCCAATTCGACCCGACGATCCTGAAGAACGACGCTTGTTCTACGTAGCGATTTCTCGCGCTCAACAGCACCTTCATTTAACATGGGCGCGGGCAAGACACAAGGGCGAAAGATTAGAAAGCCGCGAACCTTCCCCATGGCTTCAACTCATTGAAACAGCCAATCAGCGGCCACCGCGACCTTCCACAAAACAAGCAGCAAACTATTTGGCGGAAGCACGAAAAAATCTCGGCAAAGCGATCGATAGCGAAACAGATCTTCGTTGTCAACGACTCCGAGAGTGGATTGATCGAACAGCGCGATCACGACGGATCCAGTCGGCTGCTCTGCTCCCCGATCATTTGATCGCCAAAGTGGCGACAGCAGCGCCAACTACAATTTCTCAGTTAGAGACGATTACAGGACTGGGAAGATCTCGCCTTGAACGCACCGGCCCAGAGATCTTGGCAGTAATCGCTGAGCCCTAGAACTTGATTCCTACTGGCCTACCCCTGCCCGAGGTAGTCAGAACAACCGACCCAAGTCAGGCGTTCAGCGGGCTAGGCCACAGAGTTGTTCTTAGGGGATCAACAATCAATATCAACATAAACCGGCGCGTGATCTGAGGGTTTTGTCCCTTTGCGCGCCGTCCTGTCCACCAGACAAAACATTGCCCGCTCTGCCAGCTCCTGGCTCACCATCAATAAATCAATGCGGAGACCCATCTTCTTGTGGAAAGCACCATCTCGATAATCCCACCACGAGTACAGACCCTCATCCTCGTAGAACTTTCGAAACACGTCGACCAGTCCCCAATCCTCCAATTTCGCTAACGCAGCTCGTTCTTTTGGCGTTACGTGGGTGCGCGGAGCCGGGTTCGCCGGATCCCAAACATCACGATCGTCGGGACAGATGTTGTAGTCACCTCCGACCAACACCCAACCATTGGGATCGCAACTCATGTCAAGATGCTTTCTTAGGCGAGATAGCCAACGCAACTTGTATTGATAATGGTCGTGGTCAACTGCTCGGCCATTCGGCACATAGACCGATGAAACACGCACTCCGCCACAAGTCCCTGAAATAATTCTCGCCTCTGGATCGGCATCCTCGCCGTCTGCAAAGCCCATCAAGGGGTCTTCTATCCCAACTCGGGAAAGTATGGCGACCCCGTTCCATCTCCCTTCACCACAGTGAACGCTTTCGTACCCTTGACGCGAATAATGGTCATGAGGAAATTGCTCGTCAGACATTTTCGTCTCTTGCAACAAGAGCACATCTGGGCACGCATAGTCGAGCCATTCATCTACTCGCTCTGTGCGTGCGTTGAGGCTGTTGACATTCCATGTAGCGATACGCACATTCTGAATCTAGCGCCCGCTAGTGTCACCGCTCGTGAAGAAGGAACCTTTAATCGATGCCGTGTTATTCGACTTCGGCGGGGTTGTTACAACCAGTCCATTCGAAGCGTTTTCTCGTTACGAGAACGAGATTGGCGCACCTCTTGATTCTATCCGGCGAATCAATTCCACTAACCCCGATAACAACGCCTGGGCAAAAATGGAACGGAGCGAGGTCACCATTTCGGAGTTCTGCAAACTGTTTGAGGCCGAAGCGACAGATTTGGGACTAAAGATGTCCGGCCAAAAAGTACTGGAGTGCCTTAGCGGAAATGTCCGGCCTCAAATGGTCCGCGCAATCGAGATTCTTCAAAAAAGAGTCCGTATCGGCTGCATCACCAACAATATGAAATCCGGCCGTGGTGCGGGCATGGCGAGGACTTCGGAGCACGCCGCATCCGTCGCTCAAATCATGCAAATGTTCGAAGTCGTAGTCGAATCGGCGAAGGTTGGCATTCGTAAGCCCGACGTTCGGATTTACGAACTGGCATGTTCAGAACTCGGCGTCGATCCGCGAAACTGCGCATACCTCGATGATCTAGGTATCAACTGCAAACCGGCTGCAAATTTGGGCATGGTCGCCATCAAGGTTGTAGATCCCGAAGTGGCGCTAGACCATCTCGAAAGTGTGGTCGGCTTTTCGTTGCGTTAACTACAAGTGGCCTTCCAACCCAACACCCTTATCCTCGGGGGCTCCTAGCGAGGCGAAACCAATACATGGCAACTGAGTTCATCTTCACAATGCGCAACCTCGGAAGGTTTTATCCTCCTGACCGCGAAGTACTTAAAGATGTGACCCTTGCGTTTTACCCCGGGGCAAAGATTGGGGTGCTCGGGCACAACGGCGCCGGCAAATCGTCCGTGTTGAGAATCATGGCTGGTCTAGATGACGGTTTCACGGGTGAAGCCCGACTAGCACCGGGATTCTCCGTCGGCCTTTTGTCCCAGGAACCCAGTCTGGACGAATCCAAAAACGTCTACGAGAACGTGATGGACGGCGTTGCTGAGACACAAGCCCTCATCGACCGATACAACGAAGTCTTAGCGATGTGGGGCGACTCCGACGCCGACCTAGATCAAGTCGGCGCTATGCAAGCAGAGTTAGAAGACCAGATCGAATCAACCAACGCATGGGACCTCGAGAGACAGGTCGAGATAGCGATGGATGCTCTTCGAGTCCCGGCTGCGGATGTCAGCGTCGCGACCCTTTCCGGCGGCGAGAGGCGCAGAGTTGCGTTGTGTAGCTTGCTGTTATCTCATCCAGATCTTCTGTTATTGGACGAGCCCACCAACCATCTAGATGCCGAATCCGTCGCGTGGTTAGAACGATTCCTTAAGGACTACACCGGGACGGTCATGTCAGTAACTCATGATCGTTACTTCTTGGACAACGTTGCTGGCTGGATTCTTGAACTCGACCACGGGAATGCTTTCCCTTATGAGGGGAACTACAGCGGCTGGCTAGAGCAAAAACAAGCCAGGCTGGCATCAGAAGACCGCCAATCCAACGCTCGTCAACGTACCTTGGCACAGGAGCTGGAGTGGGTACGGCTATCACCTCGAGCCAGACAGGCCAAGGGAAAAGCTCGGCTCGCTGCTTACGACCAACTCCTGGCCCAACACGAGTTGGGTGGCCAACGTGATGAAAAACTAGAGCTAAGTATTCCCATGAACCGCCGCCTAGGTGACCAGGTAATTGAACTGAACAATGTTGGCAAAGGTTTTGGTGATCGTCTTTTGATCGAGGATCTTTCATTCCTTTTACCCCCAGCGGGAATTGTCGGCGTGGTCGGAGCAAATGGGGCCGGAAAAACAACCCTTTTCCGAATGATTACGGGAGAAGAGCAGCCAGATACCGGGACAATCACGATTGGAACGACGGTAGATCTCGCCTACGTAGATCAGTCTCGCGATGAACTCCACAATGAGCACACCGTCTATGAAGAAATCACTGGCGGGTTAGACATCGTTCAAGTCGGGAACAGAGAGGTCAATGGCCGCAGTTACGTTGCATCGTTCAATTTCAAGGGACCAGACCAGCAAAAGAAAGTCGGGGATCTTTCCGGGGGGGAGCGAAATCGGGTTCAACTTGCCAAGGTCCTCAAGGCTGGCGGTAATGTGCTGCTACTCGATGAGCCCACCAATGACTTGGACGTGGACACCCTTAGAGCACTTGAGACTGGTTTAGAGGCTTTCCCGGGATGCGCGGTAGTAATCAGCCATGACCGTTGGTTCCTCGACCGAGTCGCTACGCACGTTCTTGCGTTCGAAGGAAATAGTCAGGTCCGGTGGTTTGAAGGAAACTTCTCGGAATACGAGGCCTTCCGCCATAGAGAACTAGGTGAAGACGCTGGGCCGAAGCCCATTAAATACAAGCCGTTAGCTAGATAATCGCGCGTTCCGCGCGAAATATCACCGGCTACGAGCTACCCCCGCGGACGGGAAGAACACACTACGCGCGAGTCATAAACAGATTCGCGCGGTCTGTGCGATATACACGCGCGGATCGCGCGAATATCCACCATCTTCGCGCGGGTAGTGGCTAGATTACCCGCAACGCTTAAAGTGATAAAGCCAACAGGAGACTAGCCATGGCCGCCAAATCGGCAACAAAAACTAAAAAGTTGCAAAGCCGAGCAGTGACCCGCACCGTTGACGCCGGCAATTCCGTCTACTGCGCCGTGTGTGAAGAATTAATCAAGTTTCGAGCCCGAATCCGCGCAGACCAAATCATTTGCAATGTTTACGCCGGCAACAAGTGGGATCGAGTTGAGCACTATCACCCCGAGTGTTACAAAAAGGCTAAAGCGCCTTACGGCGCCCCTGCTGACTGAACATCCACCAAGGGCGACCACACCGACACGATGTCCAAACTCCGGCACGCAACACTCGTGTCTTTATAAAATTTGGCTCAGGAAGAGCTTGGTTCGATCCTCAGTTGGATTAGTAAAGAAATGTTCCGGAGTTCCAACCTCAACTATTTCGCCACCCTCCATGAAGATGATCCGGTCGGCCACCTCCCGAGCGAAACCCATTTCGTGGGTCACGACCATCATCGTGATTCCCGACCGCGCCAATTCTTTCATGACGTCGAGAACTTCCTTAATCATCTCAGGGTCGAGAGCAGACGTGGGCTCATCAAAAAGCATCACTCTGGGTTCCATGGCTAACGACCGCGCAATTGCGACCCGCTGCTGTTGCCCCCCTGACAATTGTCCAGGGAATTTTTCCGCCTGCTCAGGAATCCCCATTTGTTCAAGTAACTCCGTTGCTAGGGACTCCGCTTCAGCACGCGGCTTTTTTCGTACCCAAATCGGGGCCAAAGTGATGTTGTCACGCACAGTCAAGTGAGGGAAAAGATTGAACTGTTGGAAGACCATACCGACTTCCGACCGGATCTTTTCGATGTTGCGAAGGTCATTGCTCAGCTCAATACCGTCAACAACAATGTCTCCACCTTGATGAACTTCGAGGCGATTGATGCAACGAATCCAAGTACTCTTACCCGACCCTGAAGGACCGCAAACCACTGCGACTTCACCTTCTTTTATCGTCGCAGTTACGCCCTTCAAAGCCTGAAAATCTCCATACCACTTATCGACATCTACACACACAATCATGTCTTCGCGGTCGGCCAACCTGTCATTGGCCACTGTCGTTGCATCATCGATGCTCATGAATCTCTGCTCCCGGTCTGAGAGTTACGTGGACGTATCATCATCTTTCCCCAAGACCCACCCGGCGTTCTAGACGCTGACTGTATTTGGAGATCGTGAAGTTAAAGAAGAAATAGATCATCGCCACGAGGAGAATGCCCTCTCGTTTGACACCCATGAATTCGCTTTGAGCGGGAATGACCGAATTAGCAACTCTTAAGAAATCAAAGAGGCCAATGATCGCCAAAAGAGAGGTCTCTTTGAAAGTTGCTATCACTTGACCTACAAGTTGTGGAATCGAAACCCTCAGGCCCTGTGGCAAGACAATGAAACCGGTTCGTTGAGCCGCCGTGAGGCCAAGAGCGTCGGCGGCCTCGTACTGGCCTTTGGTTACCGACTGCAATCCCCCTCTTACGTTCTCAGCCAGATACGCGGCAGAGAAGAGGGTGTACCCAGTCAGCACCGCCGCAAGTTCCGCTAGTTCCATCCCATCCGGCAAAAACAGCGGAACCATTACCGAGAAGAAAATCAGCACACTGATCAAAGGCACGCCACGGATTATTTCGATGTAGCTCGTCGACAACATCCGGAAAATGGGGAATTTGGAAGTGCGACCTAAAGCCAGCAAAACGCCGAGAGGAAACGAAAGGAGGACGACTATCACAGCTACAAAAAGGGTTAAGCCGAAGCCGCCTAGAAACTCCGAGGACTGGATGTCAACCGTCGACGGAGTGTTCATCATGGTCGCCATGTAATGAACCAAAGCCATGGCAGACAACCAACCAAGGATCAACTGGCGACGCTTAGCGACCTCACCAATAAAGTTCGGTGCAAGTAGGGCCGCAAGGGCTACTAGCAGGAAGCTGATCCGGGCTTTTTGAAGCATCGGATACAAACCAAAGAACGCAGCAACCCAGTTAAAGACAGCAAACCCCAATAGGCCAACCGCTGTAAGTCGTCCAGCTTCACCTGAATCAGAGCGAGTCAACGCCCATAGAAGCACTCCGCCCAACACTCCAAACGCCAGCCCCATAGGAAGGTCAGTTGATAGCACGTGGGCATAATCTAAAGCTGGGTCTCGTAGCACTACCCAGAACAACGCCATCGGGCTAATCAGCCACAAAAGATTGCTTGAGCCTCTAACAATCCCCTGCCACCGCGTGTCGCGAAAACTTTTACCAACAAAGTACAAACCGAACAGCAATAACCACATAACTGTCCAAGGCATCTGCGTCGAAAACGCAACCGTTCGTCCCGGCACGGCGATATATGTGCCGTCGACGAAAGCGTAGTGACCATAGGGCACGAGCCACAGACTCAACACCAACAACCCGAGTCCTGAGAAAACAACGGTGGTTACGGCAACACTGTTGTTTCGACGATCCGGTTCGCTGCACCAAGCCCAAATAGCGGCGCCCAGTGTTATGAGAACAACAGCAGCAATCCACCAGCCCAGCCGGTCCGTCATAGCCGCCCAAAAAGATTCACGCTGCAGCGATCCTTCAACAGTGCGGAGCACTTTCCCTTCGCTGTCGAGAATGACGCTCGGTTCTCGTAACACGACACAAAGAGCGAAAAGGCCACCAGAGCCCATCAGCCAGGTAGACATCCTTTTGACGGACACTCCGCCCCAATTAGCCCAGATGCCGGCGCTCATACCAGCCAAAGCCATCACGAAACCCACTGCTACCCAGACACGCACATATTGTGACTCCGGATAAGAGAGCGTCATTAAGGCTCGAAGGTTTGTGCGGACCGCGTCCCATTCGCGATTCTCACTGAAAGTGAAATTCAGAACGCCGCGCAACATTAGAAGAGCGGCAAACACCCCTAGCAACGTCAGAATCGCGTTGAACCAATTCGAAAAAAGGTTGGTTCGCAGCCATTGCCTCACGGAAAGATTGACGCCTTGTTGAGGTGGCCCCGTTTCGGCTATGCCTGCCGCAACGTCGATGTCGTTCAGGTCTGGCATATCAGCGTTCCACGATTCGCATGCGAACATTAAAGAAGTTGACAATCACCGATATCGACAACGAACACGACAAGTAGAAAAACATCCATATCGACACGACGGGGAGTGTCTTTCCAGTTTGGTTGTACACCGTTTGCCCAACCTGGACAATGTCGCTATAGCCGACCGCTATAGCGAGCGAAGTGTTCTTCGTGAGATTCAAATATTGATTACCCAACGGCGGCAACATCACCCGCGCTGCTTGGGGAATTATCACCCTGCGCAACGCTGTCGAGCGGCGAAGCCCCAATGCGGCTGCCGCTTCCGTTTGGCCTTTTGGAACAGCGAGTATTCCCCCTCTAACAATTTCCGCTATGAACGCCGCTGTGTAGAAGACAACGCCGAAAAAGACCGCTGCGAACCCAATGGAAAAATTAAGACCTGATGGGCCATAGTTGGGAAATTTTCCGCTTTGAACTATCTCCGGCAAAGCGACGTCTATCGGTCGACCGGTCCGGCCGTCACCAAATTTATTGCCGAGAACGTCAAAGAAATCACTGCCTGAATTGATCATCCAGCTGGCCAAACCGGGCCACAGAACCAAGAAGAATAGAGCTCCTAAAAGTCCTCCTACCGCAGCAAAGATCATGCGGAAGTAGTCATCATCAGTCAGTCTCGCCAGGCCAGCTGGGGTACGTCTGCTATTTAGAAATGATCGAATCCAATACGCGCTGACCGTTATCGAGAGTGCCGCAATCAACAACTGAAGAACATTTTCAGGCAGCGCCGAAATAGCTGATTCCGCTGCATCGAAGATATTGCCTACGAATCCAAAGATCGGGTGAATGAACCACCCCACGATCGCGAAGAACACCACCACGCCCAAGGCGCTTAAAAGCGGATACGTCTCGTCACCTGTGGCATCTTGTTGCGCGTTACGTCGCTTGCGCATGAAGTTGGCGAAGACCAAGCCGATAGCCAAAACGACCACCCACTGGTAAAAGCCGTCGGCTATGTGGACCCTTGGCATCGACAGGCCCTTGTTGGAAATATGAAACCAGCCGTTAATCGGCCCCACATCTGTGGTTACGCGATCCAAGCTCGCAAAAACAGCGCCGTAAAAGAGAATTTGAACTAGCAGTGGCACATTTCGAAGCGATTCAACGTAGACACTTCCCAATTTACGTAACAGCCAGTTATTGGAGAGTCGAGAGAGTCCAACTAACACACCGAAGAGGGTTGCGACCACAATCCCCGCAGCGGCCATACGAAGTGTGTTCACCATGCCGACCCACAGGGCCCGGCCCCCGGTGTCGGGATCCGTGTCAATTCCTGAAGAAAGGTCAATTCCCGGGTTTACGGATAGGAAGTTGTAATCGGTCGGGACATTCGATGCGGTTAAGTTGTCTCCTGCTTGGTCAGCAAGGAACCAAAGAGCGCCTAGGACCATGAGCAGGGCAATAACCTGCACAACCCACTTGACGACTGTCACATCTCGATACAACGGGGGGCGGTCGTGATGGATCGATGGTGGTGGGCTACTTGCCACTAAATACTTCCCTCTCAAAGAAATATGGCAATTTGAAACTGAACGATGTTCAGCCTAGATGTGCTGAAAGGGCTGGAGGTCGATATGACCCCCAGCCCTTTTCAGAATCCCTGCATGGCAGCCTCAGGGCCGCCTCACAGCATCAGTGCAATATCAGCGTGCAGGTGGAGCGTATACGAGACCACCGTCGGTCCAGGCGGCGTTTGCCGACCCTTCGCGGCTCAACCCAACAGGGTTGAGGCTTCGGCTGTAAATCTCGTCGTAGTTACCAACCTGCTTGATGACCTGGTAGAAGGCATCAGATGGAAGACCCATCTCGGTCTGAAGTTCGCCTTCGCCGCCAAGGAGACGAATGGTCTCAGTGTCGCCATTGGCGAGCATGTCGTCGACGTTGCTTGAGTTCAAGCCCTTCTCGTCAGCAATAATCGTCGCATAGACAGCCCAGTTGACTGCATCAGCGAACGCTGAGTCATTTTGACCGTAAGTCGGGCCCAGAGGCTCCTTCGAAATTGGTGTCGCTGGGAAGATCACCCAGTTCTCACCGTCGGGCTGTTGTTTTGCCTTTCGGCCGACAAGACCCGAACCGTCAGTCGTGATGATGTCACATGCGCCTGAGATGAAGTTGTTGGTGACCGTGTCGAAGTCTTCGAAAGTTTGAAGTTCGATACTTACCCCAGCTTCAGATGCGGCATCAGCAATGTTCTTCTCGGTCGTGGTACCAGCGCTGGTACAGATAACTGAACCACCGACATCCGATACCTGTGAAGAACCTGAGAACCCGTCGCTGGCGCGACCCATCAACTGCTGACCGTCGTAGTAAGTGGTCGGACCAAAGTCCATACCAACTGAGGAGTCACGGCTCTGAGTCCAAGTGGTGTTACGCATCAAAAGGTCAACGTCGCCTGTTTGAACTGCTGTAAAACGCTCAGCAGCAGTCAGTGACACAAAGTTCACCTTGTTGGCGTCACCAAGAATGGCTGCAGCGACAACGCGGCAATAGTCGGCGTCAAAGCCGGCCATGCTGCCATCAGCCTGCAGTTCGGAGAACGCCACGGCAGAGCCCGAGACACCACAATTAAGAGTGCCACGATCAATGACTGTTTCCAAGAGGCTTCCGCCGCTAGCAGCAAGCGTTACCTCGGTCTCTTCAGCGGCGCCAGCATCCGAAGCGGTGCTGTCATCGCTACTTGAGTCACTTCCACCACAGGCCGAAGCGGCCAGGGTGATCGCGAATAACGTGGCAAGTAATCGCCACATGGTCTTTTTCCGCATCTGTTGAGTCCCTCTCTGTTGCGGTTGCCGGTCCCGCGACCGGCTTTCTGCTCGGTTGTAAGTGCGTGCACGGTATACGGTCAGCTAGGCAAATAGCCACCTTGTGATCGTTTCGTCACAATCCCCCTACCGGGCAGAAACACTATCCGCTAAACGGTTGTTTAGCCAAAGTGGATCTCGCCCATGTCTAACGACAGATGGAGAAAGCATGGCCAACCCTGAGGATCACGCGATCGCAGCCCGAATCGCGACCCAGGCCGGAGAGTTGCTCGTGGACCTCCGAGAAAAGTTATTCGCCCAAGGTGCAGATAGTTGGACCGTCAAAGACACCGGCGATTTGGAAGCTCATCGCTTCATTGACCGCGCTCTTCGAGATGAGTTTCCAAATGACGGAATTCTTTCCGAAGAGGGCAAAGACGACTTAACTCGGCTGGACAAAGAACGCGTTTGGATAGTCGACCCTCTTGACGGAACCCGAGAGTTCGGTGAGCCCGGCCGATCGGACTGGGCCGTACACATCGCGTTAGCTGAAAACGGCGTACCCACAGCGGGAGCGGTCGCACTTCCCGCAGTTGGTACGACTCTCAGCACGGACCCTCCTCCCCAACTAACGCCGCCTCATGGTGGAAAGCCCAGAATGGTCGTTAGCCGTTCTCGTGCTCCAGCGGCCGCGATGATCGTGGCCGAAGCCATCGGAGCCGAACTCCTAGCTCTCGGCTCTGCTGGCGCAAAAGCTATGGCGGTAGTCCTCGGTCATGCAGACATTTACGCGCACAGCGGAGGGCAATACGAGTGGGATAATTGCGCCCCTGCCGCAGTTGCACTGGCGGCAGGACTTCACGCGAGCCGTTGCGATGGCTCACCTCTCGACTACAACTACGAGGATCCGTGGCTTCCGGACTTAGTGATATGTCGACCCGAATTTGCCGATGATGCGCTGGCCGCGCTACGTCGCGCCATCGAAGGCTGACTTAGGAAAACTCATGGAGCTAAAAGCAACGCTGTTCGAAGTCAAAGGCTCGGTCGCAACGGTGACATTGTGTCGTCCCCACCGCCACAACGCATGGACGGGTCGGATGCACACCGAACTCCGGCATCTCCTTGAACAGGCAGAGTTCGACCCCCAAGTCCGAACGGTAGTCATCACAGGAATGGGAGAGGACTTCTGCGTTGGAGCTGATAGCCAGGCACTTGAAGGCCACATCCAAAAGGGAGGCTACGACTCTGGCACGGGTCCCGAGCTAGCTAATCCTGGATATGGCGTGGCACCTCAATTCGATCAAAATTTTGCGTTCATGTTCGGTTTAAACGTGACCACCATTGCAGCCGTTAACGGCCCCGCGGCGGGAGTTGGTTTCGTCCTTGCGTGCTATTGCGATCTGAGGTTCGCTGCTAATGACGCCAAACTAACCACTGCCCACGGACCGCTCGGCCTACCGGCTGAATTTGGTCTTTCTTGGCTACTACCCAGGCTGATCGGCCTAACCCGAGCTAATGACCTTTTGCTCTCCAGCAGAATTTTATTGGCCAACGAAACCGATGGCTGGGGCCTCTTCAACGGTCTTCTTGAACGCGAAAACTTGCTGCCCAAAGTCCATGACTACGCCCAGAACCTTGCCTCTCGTGTCGCTCCATCTGCACAACGAATGACGAAGCGACAAATCTATTTGGATCAACACCGAGACGTGGGTAGCGCTATATCTGATTCTGAAGACTTACTAGAAACCGCCATGACAGACCCCGACTATCGAGAAGGAGTGAGGGCGTTAATGGAGAAGCGCGCCCCGAGGTGGGATGAAAGCGATTAGGCGTTGCCTGTGACGTTCCACTCGTACCGTAGCGATCTAGACCTCTAGCACCGTCACAACACCAGTATCGCCATCCACTCGAACCCTCGCCCCGTCGGGTATGCGTTTAGTTGCATCCGTGGCTGATACCACGCACGGAATACCCAGCTCTCGACTCACGATGATTGCGTGACTCAAAGCGGCCCCTACGTCAACCACAACGCCTGCCGCGGGCACAAATAAAGGCGTCCACGACGGGTCGGTAAGGGGAGCGACCAGAACATCTCCAGGCTCCAAAGCGGTCGGATCATGACTATCCAGAATTACGCGGGCTCGACCCTCCGACACCCCGGGGCACCCGGGCATACCTTGGATCGAATCGCCGTTGCCGACTGGTTCGACGGTTACGGCATCACGTCGAGTCCATGACGAAAGTGGTTCGGCTTCTCCGACGATCACGAAAGGTTCTTGTCGACTGCTTGCGGTGTCGAAAACTTCTTGGCGGCGTTCAATGATGTCCCGCCACCCCTCAGCATTGTCGATGGCTTGACGTTGTTCTGAGAAACGAAGCATCGCGAAGCTGGTCACCTCGGGGAATACGCCTCTTTCGACCATCCGCCGGCCTAATTCGCGGGCTGCCATCCGTGCTTCTTGAATAAATTTCACACAGTTTGTCTTGGTGCGTTCTCTACCTGGCATCAGCACCGATGCTCCGTGCGCTCCAGCCAAGAATTGGCCCTGGGCCTCTGGGTCACCTTCAAGCATGGCGCTTATCTCACCAATGAGACGTTCGCGGTCTGCTGCGAGATCCGCCTGGTGGCCTTTCGGCGCCGCTGATCCTGGGGATACCCGCATACGATCGATGGCGGCCAAAGCCAAGTCAGGGTCTGTTTCCCAAGTTGGGCACGACATTTCCCATTCATTAGGTCCCCGCGACCCGTAGGAACGCAGGAATAGGTCAAAAGCGTCCACAAATCGCGCGCATTCAGGTTCCTCCGTTGCTCGCAGGCGAGCGTCTAAATCGCTGATGCCTGCTTCGAACACCGCTGACACACTGTTCGAAGACACCGCAAGCCGTCCCAGGTCCCACATCGCCATCGAAGGAGCCGCCGACTCCACGTCCCCTAGCCCCGCCATGATCTTCATCGCATCAGTCGGACGCCCCACGGCCTCGCACACCGCCGACACGATACCCAATGGAACAGTGGTCAAAAAGGTGATGAATATGTGTTGAGCGAATAGCTCTTGGAATCCGTCACGAAAGAAATTTTCGATCCAATCAACAAGTGCGTGATCTCCCAACGACGCAAAGTCAGGACGATTTTCGCGCAGCAAGTTGACTTGCTGCTCCTGTGCCAAGACTTCCGGAAGGTTAGGAGTTGTAAGAGCCCACATAAAAACCTCACCTATGCGAGCTTCAGCCTCGGGGCTGGGGTCGTCAGGGTGTTGTTCATAGGGAGGGATTCCAGGCTGCACACCAAAGAACGCGTCGTCAATATCTTGTGCAGAAAGACCAGGTGCTCGCTCGCCGAAGATCCGCATCAAAGAAGCATTCAGGTAGGTATAGCCTCCAAAAACTCCCAAGAACACAGGGTTATCAGGGTCGAATTCGCTTTCTTCGAACGCGCCAATTCTGATGTAGGCATCGCGAAAACCCAGTTCGCTCATTTGAATTCCATCATCATTTTGGATCGCGAAATCAAAGGTTGACAAGGCGACTGGGTCGGGAAAGACCTCCCCAACATTCGCTCGCGTCCAAAGCGGGTAACGATCCGACGTATTGGTTCCGACGAAGTACTCCTCGGCCATGACTTGCCCCTCCTAGTAAAGCGAACCAGCAGTTGGCCGATGGACCGGGTGACTACCTCCCCCTCTTGGCAGCCACCCGGCCAAATCAAGGCCTCTCACGCCAATCCCCCGGCAGAATTCAAACAATACGATTCGAGGTACGAACGCACCACGACTGCCCGGCACTATAGGCATCGCTACCCCTAGTTATGCAAACGATCAGTAAGGAAATTGTTCGATCGCTATCGAGCCCCCCACTATCGAGGCGGCGTTGAGATACCTTCTAAGCGTGGTTAGGGACGAACGAAACAGTTTCAACTGGACCGAAGCTTGGCCCGATCTAGTTACCACCCCCGCGGCTGCGGCGGCTCAAGTTCGCGATGGGGACCTAGTCGGCGCGAGCTTGCCCGAACCAACAGCATTTCTCTATGCCCTTGCCGAACGTACCGACCTAAAAGAGGTCGCCGTCTTCGTACCTGCACCAAGAAAGGGTGGGGCCGCCATCGCTATGACCGCGAACCTTGAGTTACGCGCACCATTCCTTACCCAAATCCTTCGAGAGACTGGCGCCCACGTTGAACTGGTGCCGGTACGACTCGAAGATTGGGGTCGGTTTAGTAAACGCAACCCACCTCGCGTCGCATGTGTGCAAGTCGGAACTCCGCTCCCTGACGGCACAGTTCCCCCGGGGTCGGCCATAGCGGGGAACGATGCTCTGATTCATCGCGCGCGCAACGAAGGAGATCTAGTTTTTGGCCTGGTGAACCCCGTCGTGCCTTACATTCACGGTGATTCTTTTAGGATCGAAGACTTCGACGGTTTGATTCACGTACCCCTCAGGGGATCCATGCCGATCTTCGATGAAAGAACGCCTCCCTCCGATCTCGATCCATTCGTCGACGCACTCGACGAATTGATCCCTGACGGTGCCACGGTGCAGTCAGGGGTTGGAGGCCTAACTGAAGTAGCGCTCGCTCGGTTAACCCACAAGAACGATTTGGGAATTCACACTGAGGTCATGGGTCAGGGTCTCATGGATTTGATGCGATCAGGCGCTGCGACAAACCGCTTAAAAACGGTCTTCCCTAACAAAACCGTTTTTACTATCGCTCTTCCCGAGACGTTCGACTTTGTCGATGACAACCCGAACTGCCACATTGTCCCAGCACACGTAGCCCTCAACCACAGTCGAATCGCTGCCAACCGGGATATGAGGTGTGTGAACGGCGCGTTAGAGATTGATCTTTGGGGCCAAGTCAACTCCGAGATGATCAACGGTGTGCAGCACAGCGGTGTCGGGGGGGCTTTGGATTTCCTACGAGGATGTCAAATGTCCGATTCAGCGATGTCGATTCATCTGATGCCGGCAACCGCTCGCCGCGGCACCGCATCTCGAATCGTGCCCCAAATAAACGTGAACGCAGTGACCGCCACTCGATACGACGTCGACGTCGTCGTCACTGAATTTGGTATCGCGCGATTACAAGATGCGTCAGTAGGCCAAAAAGCCAATCGACTCATAGCAGTAGCTCACCCAGATCACCGTTCCGAGCTAAAAGAGGCTGCCCATCGGATGGGAATTCTCTAAGCCTTAGCCAGATACCCCTTCGGCTCTTATAAAGGTAGGTTCGCTGGAAGTGCTCCTGTCGGGCGCATACCGGTAGCCCATTTCACCGAAATCGACAATGGAACGTGGATTGTCAATCCGATTAAGAATCAGCCACGAGGCCATCGCTCCCCGCGCCTGTTTGGCGTAGAAACTGATGATTTTAAAATTCCCGTTTTTTTCATCGAGAAACCGCGGGCTGACAACGCTAGCGGAAAGAAGGCTTTCGTCGATTGCCGAGAAATACTCTTTCGAAGCCAAGTTGATTAACACTTGGGAGCGGTGACCTTCGAGATCTGTGTTGAGCACTCTGGTGATTTGATCACCCCAAAAATCGTAGAGATCAGTCCCTCGCTTCGTTTCGAGCCTGGTCCCCATCTCCAGCCGATAAGGCTGGATAAGGTCCAAGGGTCGAAGAACTCCATGTAATCCAGACAAGATACGTAGCGTTTTTTGAGCTCTGGTGAAGTCTCGCTCGCTATAACGGTTTACATCCATGCCGACATAGACATCACCCTTGAACGCTAGAAGTGCCGGCCGAGAATTTTCGATTGTAAATTCGCGCTCCCAATCCTGATAGCGGTCCACATTTAGATCCGCCAAAGCGGGTGATAGGTGCATAAGTTCACCTAAATCTGTGGGTGACTTTTGGACTAGAGCCGCTACAAGCTCCGCTGAGTCATTTACCAAAGTTGGTAACGAATGTTTACTGGTCCGAAGCTCCGAATCGAAGTCAAGGGTCTTAGCGGGTGATAGGACGATCAGCACGTTGGGTTCCTCCTACTTGAAGTTTAGGGAGTGCGGCGGCTTGACTCGGGATCTATCTGAATCCGAGGCATTTCCTCTTGCTTGTCATTCTCTCTCCTCACGATCTGATCGCGACGTCAATTTTCGTTGGAGGGCACTTTGACCTGCCGTCGCGACTACCGTCCAGGCGGTGATTAAGGATCCTGAGCTTGAAGCGCTGCGAGCGGTTACCAAGAGCGACAATGAAGCCATCAAGCACATTCTTGGTACCCGAAAATTCTCTGAAGGTTCGGTCTCGGAAGCACGAACGGGCATAGAAGGAATTCCCCCACAACCAATACTCGACCACGGAATAACAAAAACAATCCAGGTTCCCGGTGGAGAAATTGCCCTTCGTATGTTTATTCCAACAAACCCTCGCGGTGTCTATCTGCATTTACACGGAGGCGGATGGGTCATTGGTTCCGCCTTCGAAAGGGATCCGAAACTTAGCGCAGTGGCGTCTAACACCAACTCGGTAGCTATTTCGGTGGAATATCGGCTGGCTCCAGAATTTCCTTTTCCGACAGCGCTCGACGACTGCGAAGCTGCCGCTCAGTGGGTTCTCGAGAACTCCGAAAAGGAGTGGGGAGTGCGCGGATTGGTAGTTGGCGGTGAATCTGCTGGGGGGCACCTAAGTGCTACCACCGCCTTACGAATTCGGGACCGGCTCAGGGTGCCGGATCGATTAGTCGGCCTCAACCTCGTTTACGGCGTTTTTGATCTGAGTATGACCCCAAGCCAACTAAGCGGGGGCAATCTGCCGCTAATTCCCACCGAAACGATGCGTTGGTTCTACCAGCACTTCCTGCAAGGGGGAGAGGACCCCAAAGATCCTGAGATTTCGCCCCTTTATGCGGATCTAAAGGGTTTGCCACCTTCGCTGATAACTGTTGGGACCAATGATCCATTGCTGGATGACAGCTTATTTATGGCAGCCCGACTGCGGTCCGCTGACTGCGATGTGATCTTGGATATTTATCCGGAAGCTATTCATGCGTTTACAGTATTTCCGGGTGCAGCAGCACAAATAGCGAATCATCGAGCCGATAATTTCATAACCTCGTGTTGGGATCGATCTGAGCAAGCGCTCTAAGCGGAGAACCATGGCAACGACTATTCAGCACTATCAAGATCTTGGCGACTTTGACTATGGGACGTGTGATCAGGTCACACCTCTCGTTCGCAGAGTTATTTGCAAAAACCCGACGCCATTTACCTACAAGGGAACGGGCACGTATCTAATTGGCCACGGCGAAGTCGCAGTTGTCGATCCCGGCCCTCCGCTTTTAAGCCACCTTGACGATATTTTGGACGCGCTAGATCCAGGCGAAGTGGTCACTCACGCATTCATCACTCACACACACAGCGACCATTCACCTCTCACCAAACAACTGAAAGAACGCACCGGCGCGATTTCCTACGGATATGGCCCACATGGGGCGGTGAGGGAGGATGACCCTGATGATCGAGTTGATTTCTCTGAATACATCTCTACCGAGGAACAGGACCAGTACCGGAAAGAATATGAAGAACTTCCGGAAGAGTTAAAGCGGGAAGGCGCCGACACCGAGTTTGTCCCAGACGTATTTCTTGCTGACGGCGACATCGTCCACGGATCCACCTGGACGATCGGCGCGATTCACACACCTGGGCATTGCTCAAATCATCTTTGCTTCGAGCTCAAAGAAGAACGAAGCCTATTTTCTGGCGATCATGTAATGGGTTGGGCTACAAGCGTCGTCGGCCCTCCCGATGGCTCCATGAAGAATTACATGGAGTCTTTAAGGAAACTGTTGCCCTTTCAACATGACCGGTATTGGCCGACTCACGGCCCGGCCATTCCAAACCCCGGTGACTACGTGAGTAGCTTCATCAGTCATCGCGAAGAGCGCGAGGAGCAAATCGTCAGCTTTCTTCGCAAAGGCCCACAGAAGATCGCCGACTTTGTACCGGAAATGTACGCAAAGTACGACAAAAGGCTCTGGTATCCCGCAGCGGGTTCCGTGCATGCCCATCTGCTACACATGGTTGAGACTGGACGGGCAGAGGTTGTCGATGCTGCCGAGGAACCCAAACTCACTGCTACGTATCGGCTTTCTTGATTACATGGCGCCCATCCACACGGGCAGACATTGCCGTGACTAGTTTCGGCCAGCAATGCGACTAGTTATCGCGAAATGCACCGTCGACTATTCAGGGCGTCTAGATGCTCACCTTTCAGAAGCGGTTCGCCTGATCATGGTGAAGGCCGACGGTTGTGTGGCAGTTCACGCCGATGGCGGTGCCTACAAACCTCTTAACTGGATGAACGCACCAAATCATATTCGGGAGTACGAGGAAGATGGTGAGCTGACGTGGATGGTTACCAATGAAAAGAAGGAGCAACTAACCATCAAACTTCACGAGGTTCTCTCTGATTTCACAGAAGAAATGGGTCTAGACCCTGGGCTCCAGAAAGACGGAGTGGAAGCGCATCTACAAGAACTATTAGCTGCAAACGTGGAGAAAATTTCAGCTGGGATGGTGCTGGTGCGAAGGGAGTACCCAACCGATATCGGGCCAGTGGATCTCTTGTGTAGGGACAGTGCCGGGGTCGCCGTCGCTATCGAAATTAAGCGCCGGGGGGAGATTGATGGTGTCGAGCAATTAACCCGTTATCTGGAGTACCTCAATCGCGACGGAAACCTTCGTCCCGTTAGCGGCATTTATGCAGCGCAGGAAATCAAACCACAAGCACGCGTGCTAGCTGAAGACCGCGGCATTAGGTGTTTGGTCATTGATTACGACGAGCTACGTGGTATCGAAAGCGACGAACTTAAGCTTTTCTAAACTTCTCAATGTTTGATCTGCTGATTACTGAACTCAGCTAAAGGTGCACATGCCGTTGTCGATAACAGTTCGTTCCTGCTCTGTGTCCTTTTGGGCGATGGTGCGGTAAATCGCGCTTCCATCCTCTACCCATATTTGGACTGTTAGAGAATCACCCGGAAAAACTGGAGCCGAGAACCGAGAGTCCATACTTCCAAATCGCGCTGGGTCTCCACCACAAAGTGCGTGCAGGAGTGCTCGACCCGTGAATCCATACGTGCACAGTCCGTGCAGTATTGGTGTGGGAAACCCACCTAGCTCAGTCGCGAACCAGGGATCGCTGTGCAATGGGTTGTAGTCGCCCGAAAGTCTGTAGGTCAGAGCCTGGTCTTGTCTGGTTTGGTACGTAATCTCGTGATCTGGTGACACGTCAGGAGCATGTACCTGAGGAGCAGTGTTTCCCTCCTCACCTCCGAACCCGCCCGCACCTCGAACAACTAGTGACCCGCGCAAGTCAAACAGGGATTCGCCTGTTTCTTTCAGAGTGGCGCTGGCTTCAGTATCGATGATTGCGTTCTTTCCTTCGCCCTTATCCCAAATACCGCTGACCTTCTCCTCAATAGCCACAGTTCCTCCGACCGGAATGGGGCGATGCAAGGTGATGCCTTGAGAACCGTGGAGCACTCGACCCCAGTCAATTTCTCCGACCTTTCCAATAGCACCGCCGGCGCCGAAGCCAATTACTACCCCCTGTGTCGGGAAAGTCTGATGCTCGACTCCCTTGGAGTTATGGGTGGTGAATTCAAGTTCCGAACCGAATGGATCTTCAGCACCCGCTCCGATGCCAACCGCGTAGAGGAGGGAATCACGGTACCCCCAAGAACGCTCAGTCGGTTTACCTGCAACACCTACAGCATTGGGGTCGATAGCCATAACGATCTCCTTCGGTTCAGTTGCACAACTAATGCCTAGCTCAGCTAAGCAGCCCTCCGTCAAACGGCTGACCGTCCATACCCGAGTTAAGTTGCGCTTCGGACACGAGTTGTCGGGCCACTTCTGCAATTTGGGTCGGATCGTCCACTGCTTCGACGACCGGACCACGATGCCATCCGTTCGCTACTCCCAGAAGCCGACCCGATGCCTCAAACACTCTGCCAGTCACATCTGCTGACTCCGCGCTTTGCAACCAGGTAACTATGGGCGCGATGTATCGAGGATGCATGAGGGCTCTGTCCTCTTCAGATGCTTCGCCCATCCCGAGATCTTCAGTCATTCGAGTCAGCGCCCCTGGTGCGATGGCGTTAACCCTGACGCCGTATCTTTTTAGTTCGCGCGCAGCTATCACGGTGAAGGCTGCAATTCCCATCTTTGCAGCTCCGTAGTTCGTCTGGCCGGGGTTGCCGTAGAGACCTGACACTGAACTGGTGTTGACGATCGACGCATTTACCGGTTCACCGGCTTTAGCTTTGTCTCGCCAATACGATGCCGCCCAACGCGCCGGCGCAAAGGTCCCTTTGAGGTGGACCTGAATGACAGCATCCCATTCTGCTTCGGTCATATTGACCAACATGCGATCGCGCAGAATACCTGCATTGCTCACAATGCCTGTTAGGTCGCCGAAAGTCTCAACGGCTTGATTCACCATCCTTTGAGCACCTTCCCAATCCGAAACGTCATCTCCGTTGGCGACTGCCTCGCCTCCCATTAGCTCGATCTCTGCGACAACGTCGTCGGCTGGACCCTGATCGGAGCCCGAGCCGTCACGGGCACCACCCAAATCGTTGACAACAACTTTCGCCCCATGCTCAGCAAGCATCAAACAGTGCTCGCGTCCTATCCCTCGGGCACCACCTGTGACGATTACGACCCGTCCTTCACAGAGCTTGCTCATTGTTGACCCCTTATGTCGGCCTGTAAAAAGTTGCGAACTGATCGGGTGACCCTTTTTTGATCTTTCAGAGCACCCGCTCAACTGTCTTGCCTAGCACACGCAGCGCCAATATTCCGAGGAGTCCAACCGCGCTCACTATGTGGCGCTATGGCCCTACCATCCATCTACGTGCGCGAGATACTTCGCCTTCCCCGGTGGACCCTGATGGTAGGACTCCCTCTATTTGTTGTCGCGTCTCTCTTCAGCGCTTGGGCTATTGATACTGCGATTCATCGCGACCGGGTCGTTCGCAACGTAAAAGTCGCTGGCGAGACCGTCGGCGGTTTAAGCGATATCGCGTTGCGAGCGAGAGTAGAAGCGATTGCTAATCGAATTACGACCACGAGAATTTCCATAGAGAGCGAATTGGGTTCTGGGGCTTGGACTGCGGGCGATTTGGGCGTTTCTATAGACGTTGCAGCAACTTACGGCGCTGCGATGAGTACGCGTCGCCAGGGCACTCTCAGCCGACCACTTAATTGGCTTTCAGCACTGACTTCCACCACTTCCGCCGAAATCAAGATCGATGTTGACATATCGAAACTAGAAGCAGTTCTGCATAGCTACCCAGGGTTCCGGAGCGAACCCGTTGAGCCCTCTGTGCATGTGGTTCAGGGTCGTCTTGAAGCGGTGTCGAGTGTCGTCGGCAAGCTCATTGACCTCGAAGAGACATCGCAGGTTCTTGCTGAGGCAATAAAGGGAGGTGGTTCACCAACTATTTGGGTGGGAACGGTAGAACTCTTACCAAGATTGAGTGATGAAGAGGTCGTTGATTTGGTCAGAGCTGCAAACAAAGTTGTTGAGACACAACTGGAATTGCGTCTCAACGATTACCAGACGCTCTTACCGTCACATGTTGTCGCAAGCTGGTTCGCGCTAGACACAACAGGCCAAGAAGCAACCCTTACTATCAACCAGCCTTTAGTTCTTCCATCGCTCGAAGAGTTGCTCATCCCGGGCAATACAGGCGCGGGTCAAGCCCAATTCGACGTTCAAGGCGATGTTGTAAACATTATTTCCTCGGACGGTGGAACCGCTTGCTGTGATACCTCCGCTGTCAACATCGTCTTGTCGGCGCTTGACGAGGGCCCGACGAACGAGATCTATGTTTTGCCTAACCGCCCTGCGGCACCGCGAGAAGCTGTTAACCGTCTTCAAGCCCTGGGGGTAGTCGAACGGGTGTCATCTTTCACGACGTATTACTCGTGCTGCCTAGGTCGGGTCACTAATATCCAAAAGTTCGCGGAAATCGTGAACGGCAAATGGATCAAACCCGGAGGGCGGCTTTCGCTGAACGAAACCGTCGGGCGCCGCACTGAAGAAAATGGGTTTGTTAACGGAGGTTTCATATCCAAGGGCCACTTGGTCGAAGACATCGGCGGCGGAGTCTCACAGTTCGCCACGACCATATTTAATGCCGCCGTTCGAGCTGGGCTGGATTTCGAGTACTACCAAGCCCACTCCATCTACTTTTCGCGTTATCCCTTCGGACTTGAGGCCACAATCTCATACCCTCGCCCGGATCTGATAATCACCAATCCGACGCCATTCGGAGTTTTAATTTGGAATAGTTGGACCGATGAGTCCATCACTGTGGACATTTACTCGACCGTAAATGTCGAAGTGACTCTTGACGAACCGGAAGTGATTCTTGACAAATCGACGGGGGAGGTCATCGATTTTTGTACACACGTAAAAACCCGGCGTAACAGACTCTGGCGAAACGGTACCGAGCAGGCTGACCATTTCTTCGCTACATACCGCCCCGAGGAAGGCCTCAACTGTGATGGCACACCCTCTGACCCAGATCAAACCACTACAACTATCGCCGTAGATGAAACTAATGAAGAGGTTTCAGATCCAGTAGGGGGCGATGATTCCCCGACAACGAGTTCCCCCACCACAACCACGTCGCTCGATAACGGCGGCTGAGACGTCTAGGCATAACTGATAGATATCCTCATGCGGGTGCCTTCTTGTGAAGTTCTAATCGTGGGCGCGGGACCGGCCGGCTGCGCCGCTGCGATCACGGGCCAACGGCTCGGACTAAATGTCGTAGTAGTCGACAAAGCGACCTTCCCGCGAGACAAATGCTGCGGCGATGGTCTGACAACTTTGGCCTTGCGTGAACTTGAACAACTTGGTGTGCATCCAACAGCGACGCGCAGTTGGATGGAAGTAAGCGACATTTTTCTTCGTTCGCCTCGGGGCAAAGAAATTCAGCTACAGCTCCCCCAAACGCGGGGACAATACGCGGCTGTCGTTGAACGTCGCGAATTAGACGCCGAACTGGTGCAAGTAGCCATTGATGCAGGTGTCGAAATCCGCCAAGGGGCAGCCTTCCAACAGATTGACATTGAGGAGGACGGTGCACGCGTTCAACTCCAAGATGGAACAATTTTTTCGGCGAAAAATGTAATCGCTGCAGACGGCATGTGGTCACCCGTTCGTCGAGCGTTGGGATGCACTCCTGCTGGGTACCGAGGCGATTGGCATGCGTTCAGGCAATACTTTCGCGCCGATGGTAAACGAAGCCGAAAGTTGTGGGTTTGGTTCGAGAAGGATTTATTACCCGGTTATGCGTGGTCATTCCCTCTACAGGGTGGCCGAGTCAATGTTGGGTTCGGCGTCGTACGCAAAGAGGGAATCGATGGCAAACAGCTGGCTGCGATCTGGGATGGGCTGCTCCATCGACCGCACCTAAGAGAGGTTCTCGGCAACATCAAGCCGGAAGGCTCTCACAAGGCGTGGCCCATTCCGGCACGACTTCCTAAGGCGCATCTGAGCCGAGGACCGGTGATGTTCGTTGGCGATGCTGCAACCGCTACGGATCCAATGACAGGCGAGGGTATTGGACAAGCTTTGGAGAGCGGACGACTTGCAGCGCAGGCCGTGGCTGAGGAAAGTCAGGCGCATTTGGCAGCACGTCGATACGAAACATCAGTTCGAGTCGCTTTGCAGCTTGATCACCGCCTTGCCGGCTCTCTCAGCAAAGTGTTGGCGAAGCCAGGCTTAGCTGAGACGGCTCTTCGCATCGCAAATGTCAACGACTGGAGCCGACGGAACTTCGCGCGGTGGATGTTTGAGGACTATCCGCGAGCTGCGCTGTTCACTCCCAGCCGCTGGAAGCGTGGGCTATTCAACACCCAAGGGGCGTGGGTAAACACGCCCTAAACGATAGATCAGTTGCGCAAGGCTGGGCTAACGAGACAGTCTTGAGGGGTGTCCGACTGGAACCCGTCTAGTGAGCATCTCAGTTTCACCCGTGCCGAGTGGGCGGCGTTACGAGACGCCACACCTCTAACACTCAACGAAGACGAGTTGAATGAACTCGCTGGTCGCGTGGAACCAATCACAATTGCTGGGGTTCGAGATATTTATCTGCCTTTGTCTCGCCTGCTTAACCTCCGCGTAGAGGCCCAGTACCAAATCCAGAACACAACCGCAGATTTCTTCGGACGAAATTCCTCACACCGTCCGTTTCTGATTGGGGTCGCTGGCAGCGTTTCCGCCGGCAAGAGCACCACCGCAAGGATTCTTCAAGCGATGCTCGCGAGATGGCCTCAACACCCCAGGGTGGACCTGATCACCACCGACGGCTTTCTTCAACCGAATGCGGAGCTCGAGGAAAAAGGTTTGCTTGGACGGAAGGGATTTCCCGAGTCCTATCGCCAAGGAGCGTTAGTTGAGTTCCTTCGAAACGTGACTAAAGGCTTGCCGAGCGTGTCAGCGCCCATCTATTCACACGTCACCTATGACATCACAGACGAGATTCAGGTTGTGGAACAGCCAGATATTTTGATTGTCGAAGGCTTGAATGTCCTCCAAACCGGGTCTCCTTCAAACACGCCGTTTGTCTCAGACTATTTCGACTTCACGATTTATGTTGACGCCGATCCTGATGATCTCGAATCCTGGTATGTGGAACGATTTCAACAACTCCGATCCACCGCATTTCGCGAGCAAAGTGCCTATTTCAGCCAATTCGCTCATCTTCCCGAAGACGCTGCGGAAGCTGTCGCACGCACCATCTGGAGGTCAATCAACCTGGTGAACCTTCAAGAGAATATTTTGCCAACGCGGGCCCGAGCGGATCTCGTTCTCAAAAAAGGCAGCAACCACGGGATAGAAGCAGTCCAACTCCGAAGGGCTTAACACTCCTACCTTTCGACTCGAGGCGCTTCTTTCTCCGAACCTCAGCTACTCTCGCCGGTCGTGCGCTGCCTGTTCTGTTCCATAGCCGAGGGTACGTCCTCCTCAAACACGATCTACGAGGACACGAACACTTTGGCCTTCATGGACATCCTCCCGATGACACCCGGTCACTGCTTGGTCATCCCCAAACGTCACGTACGCGACATTTTTGAATTGGGAGATGAAGATGCCGCACACGTGATGCTCGCGTGTCGAGAAGTAGCCAAGAGGGTCAAGGAAAAACTTGAGCCGTTGGGGATAAATTTACTCAACAACAATGGTCCCGCTGCCGACCAATCTCAGTTCCATTTCCATGTTCATTTGATTCCTCGATACGGGCGGGACCGGTTGCTTCATCCATGGGAGAGGTCCTACGGCAATCCCGATCAGATTCGGACAATTGCTGAGGTACTTCGCGGTGAAAGGGAACTTCCGAGATCTGAATAGAGGAAGGGGAACATTGATGGGGCTATGTTCGGGACCATGACTCACCGCTATGCAGACTTTTCCGCGCTATCCATTACCGGACCCGACGACGACGGCATCTTAGATATCTGTATCGATACGCCGGGCAAACTAAACGCAGTTGATGAGGCGAAACACTTGGCACTTGCCGATGTTTGGAAAGTCGTCGACGCCGACCCAGAAACTCGCGTGGTTGTCATCCACGGAGCCAACGGGACGTTTTCTGCTGGCGGCGACATGGGAATGATCGAGAAGATCATGAACGATTTCGATTACCGAGCCAACGCGCTCCGAGAAGCACGAGACATCGTCTACAACATGATCAATTGTTCCAAGGTGATTATTTCAGCGATCGAAGGTGTAGCCGTCGGTGCTGGGCTCGCAGCTGCGTTTATGGCAGACATTTCGGTCGTCGGACGCAACGCTCGTATTCTCGACGGTCACACGAAACTAGGAGTGGCCGCTGGCGACCACGCTGCCATTATTTGGCCCCTCTTATGCGGTATGGCAAAGGCGAAGTATTACTTGTTGACCTGCGATTCCATGTCCGGAGAAGAAGCAGAAGCGATGGGTCTTGTAAGCGTTTGCGTCGATGATGACCAAGTCATTGAGGAGGCTTACTCTGTGGCTCGCAAGCTAGCTAGCGGCAGTCAGTCAGCTATTCGATGGACCAAATACAGCCTCAATAATTGGCTGCGTTCGGCGGGACCGGCTTTTGACACTTCGGTGGCACTAGAAATGCTGGGATTTACCGGCCCCGATGTTCGAGAAGGACACGCCGCGATTATGGAGAAACGGAAACCAGATTTCGCCTGACTGAGGTTACCCCTAACAACTTTCTAGTCTTCGTTCGAGCATCACCAACGCTGGAATCGGCTGTTTAACTTCGATCGCATGGATGCCGCATGCAAGCGCAGCCTCAACATTGGTGCGATTGTCGTCAAGAAATAAGACACGTTCAACGGGAACACCCAGTTGGTCGACAATATGAAAATAAATCCTGTGCTCAGGCTTTCGCATACCCACAAAAGCTGAATTAACCACCACATCGAAAAGTTCGTCGAGAGCTAACCCACCAGCCACGACTGGCCAAGCCTCGGCAATGTTGTTGCTCAAAAGCCCAATCAAGAAACCGCGCGTACGTAGTTCTGAGATGCGATCCACAACTTCAGATATGACCTTGAGCTGTGGAAAGAGGAAGTGAGGGCTTGACGGATCCCAGATCAGTTCAGCACCCGGCAAATCATTTCGAGACCAGTGGAGGTAATCCTCGAGGATTAATTCACCTCGTTCCAATTTCGCGAACTGGGAATCCGGATCGTCATCCCTGTACCGATCCTGCCGATCTTTCAATTTCCCTTGATCGACTCCGGCTTCTCGGTATAGCCGATTCACAATTGGGCCAGGAGGCACGGTGATAACACCTCCCCAATCGAAGACAATGGCATCAATTTGAGACTGGCTTGCGGTAACCGCCACTCGTGCTCAGACTTCGAGGGGGCGGTTTGGGTCAAGCAACCACTCGCTGAGCGAGCCGTCATATACCGACACATCATTTTTACCTAAGAGTGCACTCAAGACAAAAGCATCCGAGGTAGCAGCGATTCCTCCGCCGCAATAGGTGATGATCGGCCCCGGCGTTCGGGTCGCGTCATCTAAAAGCTCAGCTAGCTGGTCGATAGGGAGATAGCGATGAGATTCTGGGTCGAGTAAATCGACGGCGTAAACGTTGCCAGCGCCAGGAAGATGTCCCCGGCGTCCGTAACTCGCGTCGGTTCCGTCATGGTTGCTCTCTGACAACGCGTTGATAATGCATGTTCCATCGTTCAATGCTGCTTTCATTCTTTCAAGGTCAGCAATTAACTCCGGTCGAGGCTCAGCATGAAACGTTGTTGATGCACGAGTTGGCGTCGGGTCTGAAGTAGTAGCAAAACCATCTGCTACCCAAGACGTCCAACCGCCGTCAAGTACTGCGCAATTATCGAATCCGAACGTTTTCAGCATCCACCAAACGCGAGTTGCCCACATGGTGAATCGTCGATCGTAAAGCACCACACGAGTACCTGTGCCCACTCCGAGGTCTTCCATAGCGCTTGCGAAACGTTCCGCTTTGGGCATTGTGAACCGTAAATCACTATGGGGGTCACTGAGATCGAAGGTCAAATCAGCGTACGCGGAATTAGGGATGTGATCATCCGCCCAAATTTGTCGCATCGAGACCGGAATATACCCCTCAGGCCCAGAGCGCAGGTTGACTGAGCACTCCAGTATGCGAAGTTGGGGATCCTCGATGTTCTGAGCAAGCCATTCAGTGCTAACGAGCGGTCTCAACTTCTTCCTCCAAATGGATTTGAGGTTGCAGAATAGGTTGTGCCTTCGCTAGGCGCTTCCCAAATGCGACCAGCACCAGATCTAACGCTCTTCGACTTCCACAGAGGGCGAAGTCATATCATTGATTACCACCTCTTGCACCCACCTCGGAGACGCAGGCGGAGTTTCGCCCAAAAGCACCGCGAGAGTTCTGATTCCCCGAGGTGCCGATGTGGGCCACGGAGTCCATCCATCTGTTATCACCACAACCAGGTCGGGGCGAGGCCTCGATCGGGTTGCTGCATCTATCCCGACCGTCAGGTCCGTTCCACCGCCACCGACAAGTGTGATCTCAGAGGCGCTTCTGATGAGTTGAGCGGGTCCGGCTTCTGCGTCGCACGTAAAGACGCTCACTGCGTCAGGCCGCACTCCACTCGCTACAAGCAACCCGTCAATTTCGGTGAGAGCTTCGGTTAACAAGCTTTCGTTCATCGAAGCGCTGGTGTCACACACCACTGACAAACGCGGTACGCGTTGCCGCAAACTGGGCAGTATCACCTCAGGTGAACAATATGCTCTGCGACTCGGACGCTGATAGCTGTAATCCACCGCTCCAGATATCTCTGCAACCCCCCGGCGCAACGTCGCTCCTAGCTCTCTTCGCCAATCCACCCGAGGGTAAAGCAAAGTATTCGCCCAACGCAGAAGACCTGCTGGGCTACTCCCGTGCCTTCGCTGATGCGAAAGGATTTCAGATGCCACGCGACGTCGAATTAGATCAGTTTCCTCTTTCCGGACACCATCTATGTCCTTCATCGGCGGTGGCTCTTCCCAACGTCTCGGATCGCCATGGGCAGCGCTCCCACAATCTCGCCGTATTCCTATACGCCGTTCGCCGTCAACGAAGTACTCCTCCGCAAATAGTGATGGTCCGAGCCCAAGATCGATCGGAAATGCCGAATCGACAGGTGTCACATGGGTCTGGACAAGATCATCATTGATTTCTGCGTCTGCTGAGTCGACCCAATGTAAGAGGTCGTCTTCCACAAGTCCGATCTCGCGAGCCCGAGACGCATGTCCCCGCAACAAGTGACCTACTTGATGCACCATCTCAACACCAAGTAAGTCAGCGGTCCAACCAGAGATTTGGTGATGATCAACGTAAACACGGAAATACTCGTCAGCTGCTAGACCACCAATATTTGGGGCGGAAACGAACCGAATGGCAAACAGCGCAGAAGCCAAATAGGGATAGTTATGCGCAGCCCAGAGTCGGGCAGACGCTAATCGGTCCGCGTCAGTCACTCTAAAAGGCCTGCCGCTTTCATTATCGGCACAAATATTGCTGCTTCAGGTGGAGCGCTCATACCTTTGGGCCGCACCTGGGCCAATACTCGCGCTGCCATAGCTCCTACGTCTGGAGCATCTCTGGCCGCTCGCTCCAAAACTTTCCACCCTGCGATCCACCTTTCAGGTGTGGGGTTCGCGGCAACCGCTCCCGCCAACGCCGATAGAGCGGCATAGAGGCGGTCACCTCGATCAGGAAACTCAACATCGTCTGGGTTTCTCAATGCAGACTCAGGGTCAGGAAGATCGAGCTCCTCGAGCCAAGTAAGAAACTCAAGACCTGCGCCATCCCCAACAGAACCGATTACTAGATTTCTTTTAGCTTCCATAGAGGCGTCAACTGCTTGCGCGGCAGCGAGCAGGCGGGACACCATTTCCCATGTTCGGGGACTAGGCCACGCACGCCCAGCCAAAGCACGCTCAGTTGGAGGCGCGATAACCAAAGATCTCCGCACTCCAAGAAAACCTCCAACTACCGCCGCCGCGATGGGAATTTGACTTTCCCATCCGTCTGGAAGCGCCGGAACATCAGGACTTCGAAACCCAGCGACGAGACCTGCGGCTACCACAGAAGGATCGGTCTGCCAGTCAAGGTGACAGAACCTATTAGCAAGCGGCGCAGACAGGTCCCATCCATCCGCGGCCTGGTCGGGCGGATTCGCTGCCGCAACTATCGCTATGTTGTCAGGCAACGCCAAATCACCAACGACTCGTTCTAATACGACGCGAAGCAGCGCCGCCTGCACGGCAGGTGGGGCTGTTGATATTTCGTCGAGAAATAGAACCCCAGTCCCTGCCTCCGCTAGTCGACGAGCCCATCGGGGTGGCGCGAACCTGACGTCGTCGCCATCTATTACTGGCAGACCACCAAAATCACTCGGTTCGCGGATGCTGGCAATAACGACCTCATGAGGGATGTCTAACGATTGGCACATAGCCGCAACCGCCGAACTCTTGCCGGTTCCAGGCGGCCCCCACAACAAGACGGGAATTCGAGCCGCTACCGATAATGACAAGGCTTCAAGAACTGAGTCATCCTGTTTGCTCATAAGGACAGTCTCCTCGAAATACCACTAATCGTCCGGCACTATCGCACTACGCCCTATGCACGGGCCGGATAACGTGCGGGCTGATGGATGAACATCTGACTGCCCACGAGCACGTGACCCCTATGACACAAGGGCCCACAGGCCCTTTGCAAGGGATCCGCATTTTAGATTGCACGCAAGCGATTGCGGGGCCCTGGTCGACCATGATGCTGGGTGATTTAGGCGCAGATGTAATAAAAATTGAGGCTCCGAGAGGCGACCTTCAGCGCCCCATGGCTCCTTATACGCGTGAGGACCAAGAGCGGTCTTATGGCGGTTCATTTTCAACCTATAACCGCAACAAGCGCGGCGTGGTGCTTGATTTCAGCCAAGCTGCCGACAAAGAAAAATTTCTTGACCTTGTTGAAACAGCAGATGCTGTTGTCGAGAACATGCGCGCAGGGGTCATGGACGGGCTTGGCTTAGGTTGGGAAGTTCTGCAGAAGCGCAATCCCCGTCTCGTATACGGAGCGATTCGGGGTTTCGGCGATCCTCGAACCGGATCTAGCCCCCACGCCGACTGGCCCGCCTATGACGTCATAGCGCAGGCCATGGGTGGGTTGGTGGCACAAAACGGGAACGGGCCCGATAACCGGATTCAGGTTGGACCGTTTGTCGGTGACATTTACCCGGGCACAATCGGAGCAATGGGCGTGTTGGCGGCTCTGTTTCACGCTCAACGCACTGGTCAAGGGCAGTTCGTTGATGTTGCAATGGTGGACTCAATAATGGCTCTTACCGAGATGGGAGTGATGCGCTACTCCTACTTGGGGAAACCCGACACTCCGCCAAGCGGAAACAGTAGCGATTTTGCGGTGCCATTCGATGTATTCAAAACGGTGGATGGTTCGGTGGCTATCGCTGCTCCCACGGATAATCACTGGCGAGAACTCGCCGCCGCTATGGGCCATCCAGAGTGGGGAGAAGATGAAGACAAAGCAACTATTCGCGCGCGAGTACGAAACCGCGAGCCCATTGATGAGGCGTTGACCGAATGGGCTCGTAATAAAACCAACGAGGAGATCTTGGACGCCATTGGCGGGAGGGTGCCATGCGGCCCCGTCAACCTACCCGGAGATCTATTTTCTGACGCTCACGTCAAAGCTCGCGAGATGCTGGTCGCTGTCGATCAACCAAGCGGACGTCCTATTGTTCAAGTGGCTTCACCGATCAAGATGACGAGCACGCCGACCGGAGTGCACCGTCGGGCTCCTCGACTCGGAGAGCACACCGAAGAAGTTCTCTCCGAAATAGAAGGGCTGCGCAACCGTTTCGATAGCTGACGCCTGCTCCTCACGGCGAGTGCCTCGGACCGCTAAGTGAATTATGTGGCGCACCCATATGCCGCATCAACCAACGCCTCTCCCCTGGCATCGAGGAGCACAGATTTGCCCATCTGGTTCATCACATAACCCATCGAAAGACCAAGTTGTGGGTCCGCGAATCCGATGGATCCACCAGCGCCAACATGACCGAATGCACCTTCACGAATATTCACAGAATCCTGATCTCCCGTTCGAGAAGTACGATTCTCCATTCTCAACATAAAGCCTTCGGAAAATCGTGTAGGCAACAACAACATCGCATCGCACTCGGTCCCAACAGATACTCGAGACATTCTCTCGAGTTGAGAAGCGCTCACAAATTGGCCAGTAGCGCAAGACTGGTAAATCTTGGCCAGCCCGCGTGCGTTCGCAATTCCCCCACCGCCACCTAATTCCGCTGACCACACCTCGGGTGAGTCTCCTTTTGCTCCTCCTCGATTGCGCCAAGCTCTCCCCTGCAGGCCTGTCGGGTCCGCCAGAAACGCGTCAGTAAACGCTGCGAACGTTTCATTCTTGCCAGGCCGGAATGGTCGCAAAGGCGAAACTCGGTGATGTTCTTCAGTCGGTAACCCAATCCAGAATTCGGCACCTGCTGGTTCTGCCACCTCTTGTCGAAAAAAAGCTCCCAGACTTTGTCCCGATGCTCGACGAACCAATTCCCCTGCTACCCACCCAAACGACATCAAGTGGTAGCCGTTGCGAGTACCGGGCTCCCACCAGGGTTCCTCTGCGGCCACTCGATCACACATGTAGTCCCAGTCCAGAGCCGAGTCGCCAGGAAGATCGTCACGAAAAGCTGCGACACCCGTCGTATGGTTCAACATCATTCGGGTCGTAACCCCAGCCTTCGCTCCATGCGCAAATTCGGGCCAAATCTCAAAGACCGGTGCGTCAAGATCAAGAAGACCGCGGTCAGCTAAGAGGTGGCAAGCAAGCGCAACCCCGCCCTTCGTGCATGAGTTGATCACCGCAATGGTGTCGACCAACCAGGGATTGCCATCGGTGTCACGATCGCCAGCCCACAAATCAACAACCGTTCTACCTTCATAAGTCGCACATACGGAAGCACCTAGCTCACCCCGATGAGCGAAGTTAAACGCGAATTGTTCGTACAGAGGTTCCCAACCGGCGGCAACAGAGCCGTGAATTTCGACAGTCATCCCTGCCAGATTGTCACGTCCCTGTCCCCCCTGTCTCCTCAATCACAGCGACCTCAGGTAGCTTCCCCGTAATGGTGAAGCGTAAAAGACGACGCCCGGCGATGCGACAGCCCCGGCAAAGCTCTGATCCCGTGACTCCGGGTGATGTATCGGTGATGCGATCTGTGCCTAAAGACATTACGCGTCCTGATTACGCGGCAGACGGCGTGCCGATTCTTAAAGCACCCGCGAACTTAATAAAAGATGATGCGGAGCTAGCCCGGATGCGCATCGCTGGCGCTGCGGCCAGGAGAGTGCTCCGCGAAGTCGCTGCCGAAATTACGTCAGGTGTCACGACTGATCACCTCGACGCAGTTTGCCACGAGGCGTGCATTGCGGAGGGCGGGTACCCCAGCCCTCTCAACTACAACGGGTATCCAAAATCGCTTTGCACTTCCGTCAACGAAATTATCTGTCACGGCATTCCAGATAGTCGCGCCTTACGCGAAGGCGACATAGTCAATTGCGACGTCACGATTTTCCTTAACGGCGTCCACGGCGACCACAGCGAAACCTTTGCCGTCGGCCAGATCGATCAACGCTCCGAGGAGTTGATTCGAACAACTCGGGAATGCCTGTATCTAGGTATTGGCGCTGTCCGCTCTGGCGGGATCGTCAGCGACATAGGTAAAGCAATCCAAGGCCACGCTGAACGCACCGGTTTCGGAGTAGTGCGTGAGTTCATTGGTCACGGAGTGGGGGAAGTTTTCCATCATCAGCCAAATATTCCGCACTATTATGAGCCATCCGCTCGCTTCCAATTCGAACCTGGAATGACGTTCACGATCGAACCGATGATCACCATCGGTTCACCCCGAGCAAATTTATGGGATGACGGCTGGACAGCAGCTACTGCTGACTTAAGTCGTACCGCTCAATTCGAACACACAGTTCTGGTCCGAGAAGACGGGGTCGAAATTCTCACTCTTGAGGAACAAGAACCGCAACCATTCCTCGTCAACGCAGACCCGCAAACCTGGCCTTCAACTATTCCGCTGAACCAGAACGACTTCAGGGCCCAAGGACCAGCATCTTGAAGGGCTCCAAATTTTTGTGTGTGGCTGCCGCGTTAGCGCTGGGTTTAACCGCATGCGCGAGTGAACCTAAAGTTCGACCCGTCCCCTCGTCGACTCCTGTTTTGACAACGCTGCGCCCTGAACTCACCACGACAACCACAGAAAAGATCGCCCAACGAATGGCCTATGTGGTGCAGCCTGGAGACACGCTCGGAAAAATCGCCAAGGGATTTGGTGTAACGGTCGCTGACCTAATGACAGAAAACGGGAAGGAAGACACGATCTTGGGAATCGGGGAGACCCTATTTATTCCCCCAGCATCAGACGGAACTTCTGAGTGACACCAATTCGGAATTTCGCCGCCGCACCGTTTGCCATTTTGATATTCGTCCCTCTTGTTGCTTGCACTCCGGAGATAGAACCCGAACCCGCCACTGTCAGTTCGACGATGGTGATAGTTGGTGAGGCTAAACAAGCCGAAGAAGTGTTTCGCGCCACCTACGAAGTAGTTAGGGGCGACACGCTCATCGCTATTGCCGATCGTTTCGATATTCATCTCAACGACCTAGTACGCGAAAACAACATCGCCGATCCAACGATGATCTACGTAGGCCAGATTCTTCTGATCCCGCCTCCGCCTGATAAGGACGACGGCCCCTTGCTCACGATACCCCCACCAACTGATCCTCAATTACCGGTGCTCGAACCAACAACCTCCTTGGGGGAAGAGTGAAGCCTCCTCCGAGCTGCCTGGCATTCATCGGTTTGGCATGCAACTGTGATTGGGTGCACGAGGATCAGCGTCGATGAACGGCAACAGTCCCCTCGGCCCATACGTTGATCAAATCGACGAGCAAATAGATCAATGGTGGGAACGTTGGCGGGGTCGACCATCTATTGATCGATTGTTCTACGCAGCGTCGAATCTCGGCGATTTCAGTCTTCTTTGGCACATCGTTGGCGGCCTTCGCGCGTTACCCCCAGGGAGACAACCCCGCAACTCCATCCGATTCAGCGCCCTTATGGGGTTTGAGTCGCTCCTGATAAATCAGGGCATCAAAAGGTTTTTCAGTCGAGTTCGCCCTGCCGAAGCCGCAGACAATCCGACATCACACCAACTCCGTCAGCCAATCACGTCGAGTTTCCCATCAGGTCACGCCTCAGCGGCTTTTTGTGCATCAGCATTTCTTTCGCGCCGATCAAGTTTGGGATCGTTCTGGCACCTGATCGCTGGGCTCCTTGCTTGTTCACGCATACACGTCCGGTTGCATCACGCATCAGACGTGGCGGCTGGCGCGGGAATAGGAATGATCCTCGGAAAATTAGCAGAGCGGCTTTTGCCTAAGGACTAACCCGCCGGCTCGCGTAAGCGGACCAGCCCAACTCAAGCTTGAGCTGGAACTTCAAGCTCTGCCTCAACCTCGGAAATATCTACGGTGACATCAACTTCCGGTTGACCAATTCGGTTGAGCGCGGATCGAATATCGAGAAGTACATCGGTGACTTCGTTCGATGAGACCAGTTCTCGTCGCATAAAGGTGCCAAGGGCATGGTCAACTACTGCTAGAGCCTCGTTGGCGTTAGCAGGGGCGACAATCTTTACGTCCGGGGTCTCGGTCACCAGATGCTCCTATCTGTAGGGATAGTAAAAGTTCCGACTCGCAATCTCACCCTATCGCTGCACGCCGCCCGATAACGAACATATTCGTCATAAGTCACATGTCCAAAGACCCGAGTAAGTTCCTAGCAATGAACGGTAATTCTAGAATTCCCCTCGGTGTGACCTACGGCAGTCTCGGAGTTCTTGGGCCATCGGCAGTAACAGAAGTTGCTCAATCGGCTGAGGCAGCTGGTTACCAATCTTTTTGGACAGTAGAAGCATCGGGCACTGACGCTTTCAGTCTCCTGGGGGCAGTGTCGCACGCTGCTCCCGGGCTTGACTTAGCGACGGGCATAGTGCCAATTCAGTTTCGCGGTCCCTCGTTGACTGCCATGACCGCCGCAACGCTTCAGGCGCTCAACCCCGTACGAAACGTATGGATTGGCTTGGGAGTATCGGCCCCAGGTGTTCTTCGCCAACATGGCATTCAGGCTCCTGATCGTCCGATAGCCATGATGCGCGAATACGTTGCCTTACTCCGCGAATGCCTGTCGGGAGAGTCTGTGACATTTGAGGGTGATTTTTGGCAACTTCGGCGGTTTAGGTTGGCGGTTCGGCTAGAAGAACAGTCCCCCAAGATTGTGATTGCCGCGCTTAATCCTCAGATGCTCAAGCTCGGCGGAGAGATCGCCGATGCGGTTCTCTTGAACTACATCCCTGCGGCCCACGTAGGGGAAGCAGCGCAACACATCCGAGCTGGCGGAAACGCAACAATTATGAGTTACGTGCACGCAGCGGTGGGTGATCTGTCAGAAGTAGCTCGCTCCGCCCGAAAAGACTTGTTTAACTACGCGATGGCCGATGGGTACGCCAACATGTTTCGCTCTGCGGGATTTGGAAGTGAAGTCGATCAATTACGTTCACATCAGGCTGACCGAGACCGTGAAGGCGCACTCGCCTCGGTGACGGACCGAATGATTCAGGCCATCAACTTCGTCGGAAGCCAAGACGAGGTTGCAGGTTTTATTCGCAATTACATCGACTCTGGTGTCGAGTACCCCATCTTGATGCCAATGCCATGGGGCGCCGACCGTAGGTTAGTTACGCAGTTAACTTTGGAGGCCGCAGCTGTTGCGGTTTCCTAACGACGAAATAGATCTTCGGAAGAGAAGGACCACCTGGATCCCTTCTCTGCTTCATTCTGTTCATCAGCAGTTTCCCGAAGGTCACTCGATCCATTTCGTGTTTAGCCCTCGTTGGAAACCCCAGCGGGTGTCAGACGTATTGGTCGGTGCCGGATTTTCGCTTCAGGCCCCAAGCCGTGACGCTGACTCTATTCGCGTCACCGCCAAACCTATTCGAACCTTGTCTGACACCGTCAGCTCGAACATGCGGCTACTTCTCGTGGGATTAAATCCCAGTTTCCATGCCGCGGATGCTGGATATGGATTCGCAGGTCCCAGCAACCGCTTCTGGTCTGCTGCACTTGAAGCTCAGATTGTTAGTAAGGAACGCGATTCGATCCACGCCTTACGAATCGATCGGGTCGGTATGACCGATCTTGTCAAGAAACCAACTTCGAAGGCCTCTGAATTGACTGACGCGCAGTTCCGTATCGGGTTGGCGAGGGTCAGTCGTATGTGTGGTTGGCTACGGCCAAAGGCCATATGTGTTCTCGGAATTACTGGATGGAGAGCTGCTCTAGGGGACTCCAAGCTGTCGCTTGGCGCGCAGATAATTCGGTTGGGGGGCAGGCCGGTTTATGTGTTGCCCAATCCCAGTGGGTTGAACGCGCATACAAACCACGGAGACATGGTGAAACGATTCCGAGACCTGTTGGGTTCTGTCTAAGGGCTCAGCTTTCAGTCGAGCGAAGCGATCCCAGTCGGACAGGTCACACCCGTTTCGCCAAGTCCGCAATATCCGTTAGGTACTTTCTGCAGGTATTGCTGGTGGTAGTGCTCCGCGTAGTAGAAATCGTCGACCCCTAAAATTTCGGTTGTTATGGCGCCAAAGCCAGCCTTAGCGAGCGCTGGCTGAAATTCTTGGCGACTTGCTTCTGCAAGTAGGCGCTGTTGTTCGCTCGAAACATATATCCCGGATCGGTATTGAGTTCCCAAGTCATTTCCTTGTCCCATGCCTTGGGTCGGGTCGTGGTTTTCCCAGAAAAGCTTAAGAATTTCGACATAACTGATGGCGTTAGGGTCAAAGACGACAAGAACCACTTCGTTGTGCCCCGTAAGCCCACTACAAACTTCTTCGTAGGTTGGGTTGCGCGTGAACCCTCCGGCGTAGCCGACCGCTGTTGTCAGCACTCCGTGCGCCTCCCAAAAAATTCTCTCCGCACCCCAGAAGCAGCCCATGCCTAGCACTACGTTTTCGCTGCCGTTAGGAAACGGAGGGATCAGCGGTTCACCCAATACTTCGTGGGCGGGCGGGACCGGCATTGATAGGTCGCGACCCGGGAGCGCGTTCTCCGCCAAGGGGATTTCAAGTTTCCTAGACCAAAGCGACATCGTTCTAACCTCTCTTCCAGATTAGATCATCGCGGGCAGACAAGGCATAGCCTCACCTACCCTTAGTGCATGTCGAGTTCCCTTATTCCACCAGAATCTTTAGCTCGCGTCGGCGAAGTTCTCGAAGGTCCTGTAACGGTCCTGATTGATCGTCGCGAAGCGCAGCGTTACGCCTACGCCGTAGGAGACGAAAATCCGGTTTATTTCGATGAGGTCGCCGCTCACGCGGCGGGATATCGAACGGTCACGGTTCCGCCACTATTTGTCACTCACGCTCTCGTGCCGCCTAAGTCAGCACACATGCTTCGCGAAGACGGGTTATATCAAGACGCCACGAGCATTAACCTCGAAGTGTCGAGGATGATGTTCGGTGGAGAAGAATGGGATTTCATTGAACCAGTGTGTGTCGGTGACGAGATCACAGCCACGACGCGGCTCGCAGATCTCGACCAAAAAGAAGGAAGCAAGGGGCCCTTCGTTCGGCTCGTTCGCGAAACAACCTTCGTGAACCAGGACGAACAAGTGGTCGCAAAGTCGCGACAGATTGGTATTGCTCGATGAACAAATATCCGAGTTCCGGGTCAATAAATGTGGGCGATCAACTACCCGTAGTGCATAGAAAGGCCAACGAAGCCGAACTTTTCTTATACAGCGCTGCAAGCTTTAATCCGCATCGCATTCACTACGACCGCGGTTATGCGCATCACGAAGGCCACCAGGACACTGTCGTTCACGGGCCGCTTCAAGGATCGTGGCTTACTCAATTCGTGACTGATTGGGCCGGTCCCAATGCTCGGCTGATATCCATCGAATGGCAAAACCGCGCCAGCGCCTTTGTCGATGAAGAGGTTCAATTTTCAGGCACAGTCGTAGCGCTTGACACACTCGAGTCGATAGTCGAACTCGAGATTTTCGAACGAAAAGCTGATGGAACAACTCTTATGCCCGCCAAAGCCCTCGTCAGATTAGAAGACCAGTAGATGAAGATAGCCGTCGATTTTCCCTCGGTGGCGTACCGAGAAGGACCCGAGAAAGTTCTCGCCTTGGCGTCAGCTATTGAAGAAATCGGTTACGACGAGATCGCGGCGTTCGATCACGTCGTTATGGGCCATCCCGGAGAAGGTCGCCGAACCATTTATTCAGCAGACATGCCCATTCTGGAAGCGTTGATGTTGCTCTCAAACGTTGCTGCTGTCACTACTCGAGTATCCCTCTCGACTGAGGTGCTCGTCTTACCTCAACGTCAACCCGTGCTGGTAGCGAAACAAATAAGCACCTTAGACACGCTCTCGAACGGGCGTGTTCGGTTAGGCATAGGCGTCGGTTGGCAAGACAGCGAGTACGACGCTCTGGAAGAGAACTTCTCCAATCGGGGCAGGCGTATGGATGAAGCGATTGATGTCCTGAGAAGTTACTGGTCAGGTGGACGTATCGAATTTCGCGGGAGCTATTACGACTCTCACGACATGGGCATGGAACCAGTTTCACCTCAAGGAGCGGCGCTCCCTATATGGGTGGGGGGAGATAGTCCTGCGGCTTTGAGAAGAACGGCCGAGAAGGCAGACGGATGGATGGCCTCAGGGATTACAGATGAACAAGCCTTGTTGTGCGTCGAAAACATACGACAGCAAGCTGAGGAACTAGGGCGAGGCGCCGACGAAATCGGCTTCCAACTCATGTTGCAGCCTCCGCCACGTACCGACGAGGACAAAGTCTTCTACGCCGATCTCGACGCAGTAGCGGAGCGGGCCGCCGTAGTTCGCGCAATGGGGTTTGAGTGGACGTCGGTAAATGCGACTGCGGTTTTTCAGGCTGGTGCGCGGTCGGTTGATGCAATGATCGAACAGCTAGATGTCATTCACGGTCGCATCAGAAGCGAAGTTGGTTGAGTCGTTCATTTCCTGTTGTTGAAGAAATTTCACCAAAGCAATCAAGTCTGTCATCTTCTTAATCTTGTGGTCAGCGAGACTCAATGCCCCCTGGTTATTTCCGATCGCGACTGTGGTAGCGCCTGCCGCTTGGCCCGCGAGGATGTCGTGAACCGAATCACCGACCATCAAGTAACTGCCTGGAGTCGCTCCACACTCTTCGACCGCGGCCAGGATCATGCCAGGACCGGGCTTCGCTCCGTGCCCTGAGTCGTACCCTTTGACGGATGTAAACAGTTGCGTCCATCCGAGGGCGCTCACATGGTGACGCGCTACCCCTTCAGAGTCGTTTGTAGCTATCGCGAGTTTCACCCCGCTAGCGACCAATGTTTTAAGTGTCGCGGTGGCTTCGCTACTCGGCACGACATTCAATCTTGAAACTTGATTAATGGTGCGTTCAAAGGTTTCTACATCAATGAGATCATTCACTAGACCCATGACAACGTCGTTGCTCTCGCTGACGAAAGGCGAATGGGGCAACACTGTTCGCGAGGCCAGGTCATAGCCGAACATATCGGCGGCGGTCTCGCGGGCATGCGCATCACTTATCTGGTCGAAAGCCGCGCCGACCGCTTCGTTCCAAGTTGCGTCAAAGTCAAGCAAGGTTCCATCCTTGTCAAAGACGATTGCCTTAATCACGCTCGTCCGCAACCAGGACTTCACAACCAGTTCCGTCTATTAGTTGTTTCACCGACTCTTGATCCTCGCGCGAAAGGTTTGCGAAGGTCTCGCGCAGCCACATCAAGCACTTGCGTTGATAAGGAAATGGGGCTTGGCGGTATTCAGCTCCTCGGATCGAACAAATAACTTCTTCCTCTTTAGAAGCAAGCGCTCTGTCATTGGCCACCATAAATGGGGCATAGGTCTGCCCTATTTCACAGAGCAGGTCGTGGAGTGTTGTCGGCAGGTTCTGACGCGTCAACCACCCTTGGTCTCCTCCCACGTCGTGAGAAGACAGGTCATCGACCTGATATGCCCAAATGATGCTGCGCGGGCTCTGCGATGCCGCTATTAACGCCGAATCAGGTTCCCAAAAAAATAATTGGCTGCACTGACCAAAGATTCCAAAGTCGCCACGACCGGGCCGATCCCCGAGAAGGAACTGGTGGTCGGTCAAATGCGTCTCCATAATCCCCAGTAGCCGAATGAAGCTCTCTTCGATTACGGGGCGGTTTTGCTCAGTTGATCCCACCAAAGCTGTCCGATTCGTCTGCCTGTCCGTGATGAATGCCTTCATCTGATGATGCTGATCGGGATCCATCTGATTGTTGGACATCAACGGCAGCATGCTTCCCGCTTTCCCAATCGCGTCGGGATATAGATGGTGCCATCGGTAGTGATACATCATCTTCGTTACCCACTCATCGCCATAATCCTCAATCACATGATCCAAAAAAGCGACGACGGGGTCGGTCGGTAGCAAACTCCGTCCTTGATACACATCTTCTAAGCGCATGATTTGCGGAGACGAATCCACCATGGCCTCTGAGTAGCCGCCGTCTTCATCATGAAAAACGAGGACGGGAATAATTGCGACTGGTGGCTCGGGAAGACCTCGGTCTTGGCTGGAGTTCCGCACGATCCAGCGGTGTGCGATGTGTCGGTAGCGAAGTACCGCCCGCATTTTCATCGAATACGGTGAGCCGTAGGCACCAACCAGAGTTATCTGAGAAGAGTTCATCCAGTTGCTCCAAGCGTTTAATTTTCGGGGTGTTCACTAAATGCTGTCTTACGGGGCTTCATTGATTTGACAAAGCATGGCACGCAGACTGCCCAAGGTTGGAGCGATCACCACTACGGTTGACCTATGAGCCAGCGCGAACTCACCATCAACAACCTTGACGCATGTTGGACCACCGTCGTGGATTTTTTCAGCAATCTTGACAGCCAGCAATGGGACACCCGGTCGTTATGCCCTGAATGGAGCGTGAAAGGCATAGCTGCTCACATGGTCTCAGTCGAGCAAGTGTTGTCAAACTGGATGCCAAGCGGACTCGACACTCCGCCGCCGTTCCAAGACGTTGAGGGTTACATGAACGCGGCACTGAATATGTCCGAAAACGATCTAGTTGCTCACATGCAAAGCACTTTCGACGTTAGACGAGCGAACCTGGCCGAAACTACCGACGAGGACTTCGACACGGCCAGCATCACACCGGTAGGCCCAGGTACTTACGGGCGCTTTATGGCGATTCGCGAGTTCGACTTTTGGATGCACGAACGCGACTGCCGGATTCCTCTTGGCATGGAAACCTACAACGGTGGGCCGACAGCGGAAATGGCGTTAAACGAAGTCCACCTGTCCATCGGGTACATAGCGGGCAAGAAAATCGGCTTGACGGAAGGCCAGTCAATTCATTTCGACATCACTGGGGCGGTAAATCGCGACGTCTATGTCGCTGTTGAGGGTCGCGCTTCCGAAACGGAAACGCTGAGCAATCCATCGGTCACTCTCCACTGCGACTCAATGGCCTTCATGAATCAAGCATGTGGACGCATCGATCCTGAGATTGCTATCGCGGATGGTCAGATCAGCTGGTCCGGAGATCAAGTTATTGGCGCGCACGCAGCGAGAAACCTGCGTTTCACGATGTAGCTAATGAATTCCGATTAATCGGTGAAGCTTGAAATTAAGGTCGGATTCTCCAAATTTGCTAGCTGTTGGTTCCGATGCTCTACCTCGGCAAGTAATTCCGGGTGGCTCAACACCCAGAACCTTCGTTGGTACATGGCGTCCACAACCTGAGCTGCGACATCACCCGGGGGCATCCCCTTTTCTAACGCGGCCGCTATTGCGGCGTTGCGAAGCCGGGCTTCGTCGGGGGCCCGAGCACTTTCGCTCACGGCTTTGACTCGTTCTCGCTGCAGATGCGTAGGCCGATTTCTTTGTGCTGTCGCGATGTTCGTTTTGACCACCCCAGGACAAAGAACTGAAACGCCAACATCTGATTCCGCATCTCGGGCCATTTCGTGATGCAAAGTTTCCATGACAGCCACAACCCCAAATTTCGCAGCATTGTAGGGAGCAAGACCTGGAACGGCCATTAGACCTGCCACCGATGCGGTACTCATCACGTGGCTTTCTTCAGCCTCAATCAGGTGGGGCAGGAAGTGGTGGAGCCCGTGGATGACTCCCCACAGGGAAACGTCAATAACCCATTTCCAATCCACCAATTGCAGATTCTTGATGAGGCCTCCTCCGCCAACTCCCGCGTTGTTACAAAGAATGTTGACGCCACCAAAAGTTTCAAGCGTCATGGCGCATAATGCGGCAACGGAGTCGGAGTTCGTGACATCTGTTTTCACTGCAAGCGCAGGTACTCCGAGTGCCTCCACTTCTAGTTGTGCTGCTTCAAGTGCCTCCTCCTCAACATCTGCAAGTACAACTTTCGCTCCCTCACTGGCAAAGGCGAGAGCGAGCGCTTTACCAATACCTGATCCGGCACCGGTCACCACCGCCACGCGTTCGTTCATTTTCTCCATATGATCCCCCTAACCTTCGGCGTCCTCGGTATCAGGCACGCGAGTGATTCGAGAGCGACTCACGTGTTGAGTTGCTCGAAGCGATCCATTACGTCGAGGTATTCGGTAATCATGTCCTCAACTACGCGGGTTGCAGAAATCGACTCATTCATGGATCCCACTATCTGACCCACGAACCAGTTCGCGAGTTCCACAGCGCCTCGGTTCTCAGGATTCATCGCTGCACGGTCGACTCTTCGGCTCGACTGAGCAATCAACATCGGTTGGAGCGGCATTGGCAAAGTTCCGGGTGAAGATTCTCCCTCCCACTCATCTGTCCAAGCTGAACGGAGCTGGCGAGCGGGTTTACCGGTCCGTGACCTAGAGCGCAAAGTGTCCGAGGAGGTCGCTGCTAAGAACTTCTCTTTGACAACGGGGTGAGTTTCAGCTTCCTGAGTAGTGAGCCAAACTGACCCACACCAAACACCTTGTGCTCCCAATGCAAGCGAAGCCGCTACTTGCCGTCCGCTTCCAATTCCACCGGCCGCGAGCACCGGAATTGGAGCAACTGCGTCAACGATTTCAGGCACCAAAACCATTGTGCCGATATCTCCAGTGTGGCCACCAGCTTCGTGGCCTTGGGCAATGATGATGTCAACGCCAGACGCAACGTGACGCACGGCATGCGACTTCTTTCCAGCCAGCGCGCCGACGAGGACACCGCCAGCATGGGCCCTCTCAATCATGTCCGGTGGTGGCGGTCCTAAAGCATTCACGATGAGTTTAATTGGATGTGAAAAAGCGACGTCCATGAGAGGCACCGCTTGGGCGTATGTCATCGGCGGTTCCGAATCTACAAGTAAGCCTCTGAGACCCTCCTGACCATCATTCTTCGGTAACGGTGGAACGGCATAGCGTTCCATCATGTCCTCGACGAAATCTTTGTGTTCTTGTGGAATCATCTCAGTCAAATCACGTAGAGATTTCCCACCTTCCGACGAACCCTCATATTTCGCGGGAACGATAATGTCGACGCCGAACGGTTTCTCGCCGACCTCATCTCGGATCCACTGCAAATCGATATCGAGCTGCTCTGGCGTGTGCCCTGCGGCACCGAGCACGCCAAAGCCGCCCGCCTTCGTAACAGCAGCAACCACATCTCGACAGTGAGTAAACGCGAGGATAGGAACATCCACGCCAAGCATTTCGCAGACAGATGTCTTCATAGCCGAGAACCTACGCCGTAGACCCACCTCGTGGCCACTGAAAGTGGTAACTCGCTATTGATAGAAGAAATGTTTAACCGGTCCAGACGTGTCCAAATCTCGACGAATTCAATCATTAAATAGAAACCGGTTGAGTATCTGCCCTCAGCACTGCGAAAATACAGTCATGAGCATTACCGCCACTGGCCATAGCTACATAGATGTCGAGACGGGTACCCAACTTGACGTCTGGTATCCCGGGGAAGAAGTAGAACCCACCAGATCTTGTCTAGCCGAACAGCTTGGCATTATCAGAGGGCAGCGAATTGAAAAGACGATCGAGGACCTCAACGCGCCAGCTGTCGACCTAGCTGATGCTTATCTGCGCCTCCATCTCTTAAGTCGACGCGAGATCCGTCCACACGGCGCAAATTTCGATGGCATCTTCGGCTTGATGACCAACTGCGCATGGACGAACGCCGGGCCCGTCCTACCCGAACGCGTGGGTCACCTTCAAGCCCAGGCTGCTTCCAGGGGCATCAGCATTTCCGTCACTTCCCTGGACAAATTCCCTCGAATGACCGATTACGTCATTCCATCAGGTGTGCGAATCGCGGATGCTGACCGGGTAAGACTGGGAGCACACCTTGCAGACGGAACCACGGTCATGCACGAAGGCTTTTGTAACTTCAATGCCGGAACTTTGGGGCCCTCAATGGTTGAAGGTCGAATCAGCGCCGGTGTGGTCGTGGGAGCAAACAGCGACATCGGAGGTAGCGCCTCCATAATGGGCACCCTGTCAGGGGGCGGCAAAGAAACCATCGCCGTGGGGGAGAATTGTCTTTTAGGAGCAAATTCAGGTATCGGGATCTCTCTCGGGGACAACTGCACGGTAGAAGCCGGCTGCTACGTGACAGCCGGCAGTCGTGTCACCCTTCCCGACGGCTCCGTTGTCAAAGGCAACGATCTATCCGGAAAGTCAGGAATGTTGCTGATACGCAACAGCACATCTGGCGCAATCGAAATGCGAGTGCTCGATCCCGCAAAGTGGGAAGGCATTAACGAAGCACTCCACGACAACTAGCTTTCGACACGTGGATACTCCACACCACTACGATTCGGTCACTACGTGGAGGAGCCAGTAGTGCCGTACGTCGAAGACCGAGTTATTCACGATGCCGATTCGCACACTATGGAGCCGCCCGAGTGGCTTGACGAATTCGCGTCTTGTGAGGTTCGAGAATATGCACAGAAAAATTTCTCGATAAGCGAACAGACACCAATATTCAAAGAAATTGATCATTGCCGATCACTTCAGACGGACCCAGAATTTCGGGCAGCAGCCGAAACAGAAATCATGCTGCGGAAAAACTACCGAGCCCATGGGGCTTGGAACGCCGCAGATCGCAGCGAGGCTCTCAACCACATGGGTTTCGCAAGCCAACTCATCTTCCCAACCATGCCCAATACTCTCCTCGAGGTAATGGAGCATGATGCGCCAGCAAGACTTACCTACGAAACAGCTTCTGCCGCCAACCGAACGCAAATATCTTTTTGTAGCGATGATCCTCGCCTTCTTCCAGTTGCCTACATTCCACTCCAGGATCTAGATCGAGCAGCTCCCTGCGCCAAAGAGGCACTCGAGGAGGGCGCTTCTGCTCTCTTGATACCGAACCGCATGCCGAAGAATCATGCGCACAGCCACGTCGCGTTCGACAACGTCTGGGCTCAAGCGCAAGAGGCAGGCGTACCGGTCGTGATGCACGTAGCAACGCCGGAATTGGTGATGCCGCCCCAGCACCGCAACAACGGTCAACCACCTGAGACAGACTTTCATGGTGGCGGCGAGAACTTCCGATCAGTGTCTTATATGGCGATATCCTCGCCGCCCATTCAGGCACTTTCCACGTTGGTTTTCGATGGCGTCTTGGAACGGTTTCCCGAACTGAAGATCGGCGTGATTGAGCTCGGCGCAGCTTGGTTGCCTTCGTTTATGCGCCAACTCGAGGCAGCATTCGATGCTTTTGAACGGCACGAGCAACGGTTGAAAAATCTGAGTTTGCGGCCTTCCGAGTACGTGCGGCGGCAAGTGAGAGTCACGCCTTTCCCGACCGAACCAACTAAGTGGATCATCGAAAACACCGGAGAAGAGATTTGTATGTTTAGTTCAGATTTCCCCCACGTCGAAGGGGGACGAAATCCCCTACGACGCTTCGACACAGAGGTCAAAACTCTTTCCACGGAGACACAGGACCGGTTTTTTCGAACGAACTTTGAGGATTTAATGGGGCAGGGAATACCACAACTACTCGGCAACCAGGACTGAAATGGGTATACGGCTCGACAAACCTTGGGAGCGTCTTGATAGCGACTCCGTGTCATCTTTACAAGCCCAGCTAGGCGTTTACCAGGTCGCGGATGGCGACGGCAACGTTTTGTCAGTGGGTTATGCCGGCGCAAAACATCCTTTCGGTATACGAAGTGCTCTCGAACACGAAATCCGGTTGCACGGCAAGAAAGCAACGCTCTTTCGATACGAATTCACCTCGAACTACCGGAGTCGCTGGGACGAACTCTTGATGCTGCATTTACATGACCACGGCCAACTCCCTGACCATCAAAGAGATGAAGAAGGCCGAGTAGGCCGATTATCCCCCAACTGAGAGACCGAGATGGATTTCAGCCTTAACGAAGAACAGCAAATGATCGTCGATACGACGAGACGTTTCGTCCAAACCGAGATCGTCCCGTTAGAGGATGAGCTTGATCCCGACGCGGGTTCACTAGCTCCAGATGACCAGGACCGACTTACAACAATGACTCGGTCGATGGGATTCTACGGGCTCGACATTCCTGAGGAATACGGCGGTCCAGGTCTTAACACCACAACGCGCGCGTTGATGGCCATCGAAATGTCTCAGCACCGGGCCGGCTTGTACAACCCGTGTTACGGAGTCTTCGGTGGAGCAGGCCTTGCTCAGTTATATGAAGCCACAGAGACCCAAAAAGAGCGGTGGCTCTACCCGACGCTGCGAGGCGAGAAGAAGGGTTGCTTTGCACTGACCGAACCCTCGGGAGGTTCTGATCCAGCTCGCGCAATTCAAACCCGAGGCTTTCAGGATGGTGATGAATGGGTCCTCAACGGCTCAAAGCTTTATATTTCCGGCGCAGACAAAGCTGATTATGCGCTTGTGTTTGCGCGCACATCCGACGACCCGGGACGCAACGGTGTCACCGCTTTTATTATTGATACTGACACTCCGGGCTTCCACGTCCGCCGAGTGGTCCATACCTTGCGGGCCACCCATTACGCGACCGAGTTGCAGTTCGAAGAATTGCGGGTTCCTCAAGAAAATATTCTTGGAGAAGTCAACGGAGGTTTTGCCATCGCGAATGATCGGCTGAGCCGACAGCGGATTCCTTATGCCGCTGGCTGTATCGGGCCAGCGATTCGTGCCCAAGAAATGGCAATTGACTGGGCAAAGAATCGCGACGCATTTGGCTCCGCGTTAGCCGAGAAGCAAGCAATCCAATGGATGATCGTTGACAACGAGATCGATATCCGACACGCCCGGTATTGCGTCTTGGAAGCGGCGCAAAAGGCAGACAGTGGAGAGCGGTTCCGCACCGAAGCCGCTATGGCAAAACTGATCGCTAGCGAGGCGAGCAGCCGGGTTGTCGATAGATGTATTCAAATCCACGGTGGAATTGGAGTCACGAAAGATCTACCCCTTGAGCGTTGGTACCGCGAGCTACGAATCCGGCGAATTGGTGAAGGTCCTAGCGAAGTTCAACGACTAATCATGGCCCGAGACATTCTCGGTGGCAGCTTCAAGTGAATGCCAACAATCGCTCTCTCCCGCTACACGGAGTCACCGTCCTCGACTTAGGTCAGATATATCAAGGGCCATATGCCGGCTTTCTCCTCGCTATGGCGGGCGCTCGCGTCATTAAAGTGGAGCAGACCCGAGGCGAACCGCTGAGGGCAAGAGGTGATTCTCTCCCTTATGCATCATTGAACTCTTCTAAAGAGGCAGTCACGCTAGACCTCAAGTCCGTTCAGGGACACGAAATGTTCCTTGGCTTAGTAGAGGCAGCGGACGTCGTTCTCGTCAACTACGCCCCAGGAGTTCCTGAGAAGTTACAGATTGATGCTGAGTCACTCTGGAAGGTCAACCCGAGACTGGTTTTTGCCCATGCATCTGGCTTCGGGCTGAGTGGCCCCGACTCGGCTCAAACTGCCATGGACATAACGGTGCAAGCTCATATGGGCCCCATGAGCGTCACTGGACACCCCGACCAGCCGCCTGTTAAAGCCGGCGTAGCGTTCGTTGATTTCTTGGGTGGCGCTCATCTCTACGGGGCAATCGTCACTGCACTGTTAGACGTCGAACGAACAGGCGAGGGTCGGTTAGTTGAAACGTCAATGGCTGAAGCGGCCTATCACACGCTTTGCTCAAACATGCTTTCATGGCACCAGACTGGGACAGCCCCTCGAACTGGCAACAAACACGCGGCTATGGGTGTGGCCCCCTATGACGTGTACCAATGTTCCAACGGCCACGTCGCATTGATCTCTGTTACCAATCGACACTGGCGCTCAGTCCTCGAAGTGATCGACAGAACAGACCTGCTAGAAGATCCACGATTTCGCCACAACACGGACCGTGCTGAACACATGAGCGCTGTCGATGAACTTGTTGAAGAGTGGACTCGCCAACGGTCGAAAGAAGACGTCGCTGCGTCACTCGCAGCGGCTGGAGTTCCCATCGCCATAGTTCGGGGCGTAGACGAAGTAGTCAAAGACCCCCACTTAATTGAGCGGCAATTCTTACAGTGGGTTGACCATCCCACCCTCGGAGAGATACCTCTCCCTCACAGTCCTCTTCGTTTTCACGGTTCAACGCTGCGCCAACTCGACCTCTTCCACGCCGTCGGCGAGGACAACGAAACCGTCTACGGCGAGTTCCTCAATCTCAACCCGTCTGAAATTGAGGTGCTCCGAGAACGCGGTGTGGTGTGACCCGTTTGACAGTTCTGCTCATTCACTAGCAACGCCAACAAGCCAACCGAAGACTGGCTCAAGTTCAGCCAACATTTCTGGGTGCCATTGGACACCAAGCACTTTGCTGCTTTCATGTTCGACCCCCTCAACTGTTCCATCCTCGGACCGCGCTGTTATCTGTAGCGCTGTCCCAGGCTGATCTACAGCTTGATGGTGGAACGAGTTAACCATCATTGTTGGCCCATACAAGTGGTGCAACATACTGCCGGGGTCACAGTCGACGCGATGGCGACGCTCGGTACGATCTCGAGTTCGCTTCGAGTGACCATCACCTTCGGCCCACTCAAGATGGGGCACCAAGGTGCCACCCAAAAACACATTGATGACTTGAAGGCCGCGGCAGATACCCAAAACAGGTACGCCGGCTTCCAGCGCGGCCTCAAGCAATGCGAATTCGAATTCGTCACGCTCCGCCGAAACCATAACTGAACTATCGCTAGGGCCTTTCCAGCGTTCGGGATCCACGTCGCCCCCTCCAGTGAGCAGTACGGCGTCGAGCCGTTCAACAAAAGCAACCGGGTCATCAATCATCGGTAACTCGATAGGCAAACCGCCAGCTTCGCGAACACGACGCGCATACTCACCAAAGAACCAATCCACCGGGCTATCGGAGAGATGAAGGCCTCCGGGCGCTAGAACAGCTCCCAAAGAAGTTCGGCCAGTAATACCCACAAGCGGTGCCACAAGAGGCACGGTACGCAAAACTGTACCCATGTATCGAATTTTGCATCTGGTGTCGCGACTCGAGGCGGCTAGTTATCTACTCCTTCTCGTCGCGACCGCATTGAAATACGGGGCGTCTTACGAAACAGGTGTGACCGTTGTGGGCCCCATCCATGGTGTTCTTTACCTGATATATGTGGCGGCGCTCTTCCGCTGGTTTTCGCATATGAGTTGGAGCTTCTATCGCGCGTTAGTGGCCATGGCACTCGGCGCGCTCCCGCTCGGCGGATTTTTAGTTGACCGTTGGGTCAGCGCAGCCAACCAAAGAATTTAAGTTACAAGTCGCACTATTCGCCGATGAAGTTCGGACTGCGCTTCTCCACGAAGGCCGCTATTCCTTCCCGACCATCGTGGGTTCCCATCGCGGCGGCAATGGTCACTCCTTCAAGCTCGCCAGCTTGTTCGAGTGGGCTATCAAAACCCGCGTAAACAATCTGTTTTGCGTGACCAAGCGCCCAAGAAGGGCCATCAGCTAAAGATTGTGCGAGTTCGGCGGTCACGGTATCGACCTCATCATCTGGCACTACTCGATTCACTAAACCCCAAGCTTCAGCCTCTTGGGCGGAAAGCACGCGATTAGTAAGGGTGAGGTCCAACATTCGCCGGACTCCAATATGGCGGGCGACGAAATAAGTGGATGTGCCATCAGGGGTGACGCCAGCTCTCGTGTATGCCATCGTGAATTTCGCGGACTCGCCAGCGACGACTAAGTCGAATGCGCTCACGATCGAGAGCCCGGCTCCCCCTGCAGCGCCGTTCACGCCAGCCACGAAAGGTTTCGGCATACGGTTCATTTTGTATATGCCGCCGTGGAAGTCAGTGAGCATCCGGCTAGTGAGTTTAGGTAAGCCCGCTCCCGCTTGATTGAACTCCTTTAGGTCTCCCCCGGCGCAAAAGATTTTGCCCTCTGCAGTAACTGAAACGGCCTTGACAGCGTCGTCCCATTCGATCTCGAGCATCACGTCACGTAAGTCGCGAGAGAATTGAGGGTTGACCGCGTTAGCGCCAGCAGGTCGAGCAAGCCGAACGTGTCCTACTCCATCACTCACTTCGTAGTCGATGGTCTCTAGTTCCATGCCGTCTCCTTTTTCAGATTTTCTTGCATTTAGGTGAAGTATCTCAACGTGCTGCTGGAGCTAAATCTCTAGCAGCCTCGATCGGGTCTATGCCCCCAAAAGGCATGATCGATATGGCAGACGTCGTGACGCCCATGGCGTGGTACCGATCAATGTGCTCGCGGCATTGTTCGGGAGTGCCGTGCACAATTAACTGGTCAACGACTCGGTCAGGAATGGCATCCAGAGCTGCCTTACGATCACCGGCCGCCCAATAGTTCCACATTCCTTCGAGATCCTCGGAGCGTCCAAGCCAACGATGAAAATCCGCATATACCGGGACATTCAAATAAGCGGCGATGGCTCGTTTCGCCTCTGCTCGAACAACCTCGGCGTCAGGATTTGGGCAACAAAAGATGCGCGCGACGATTTCTTTCTGGGCGCCCCCTTCTTCAACGTAGGGCTTCACTGTCGCGACGTCTTCCGCCGATAGCCAATTGATTATGGCCCCATCCCCTTCCCTTCCAGCAAGTCGTAGCATCCCCGGCCGGAGAGCGGCTATCAAAATGGGCGGCTGTTCTCGAGGCACTCGACGAAGAGTGAAACCGTTCACTTCGAATCCATCGTATTTTTCTGAGACTTTCTCTCCGGTTAAAGCTTTCCGCAAGAAACGAACCATGTCGCGCGTTCGTTTGTAGGGCTCTTCGAAGGGAATCCCGTTCCAATTTTCGACGATGACATTCGATGACGAACCTATTCCCATAACAAAACGCCCCGGGGCTGCCTCACATATAGAAGCAATGTGTTGCGCCATCAGCGCAGGTCCCCTCGTGTACGCCGGAATGATCGCTATCCCAAGGCGCAACGTGGGAGCCCATTGGGACGCGAGAATCAGGGGGGTGAACCCATCCGTTCCGTCGGCTTCGGAACTCCAAAGATCGGTATAACCCAAGTCTGCGAATTCCTGATAGAGATCCGCTTGTTCGTTAAGAGGAGCATCAAAGGGAACGGTGATGCCGTAACGATCAGTCATACTTCCTCATCTCCTTGGTTCATCAGACGTCCTCTCCTGACACTAGTCACCAAGCCCAACACGACACGTGACAACAGCGCACCTAGCTACAACCGGAAATCTCGATGTCTCACCCCAGTCGCAAACTTGATCCATGACCCGGCAACTCCGACTCATCGAACACCCAAAAAATAGCGGATCAACTTCTGGAAGTCGGAAGCTGAACAACCAGACTCGCGATCTGGGGCGCAAAGGAATAGCCGCAGCAAGAGATGCTCTTGCCGCAGCAAGACAATTACCCGACATAGATTTAGACGCCGCGTAGCGATACCTCCAAAACATAGGCGGCTCGAATTGCCCCGACTTGCTCGTTTCGCGCGGTGGTTTAGCGCAACCTTCGGTATCGCCTCGCAAGGCTGACTAAAGTCGAGATATGTCCGACATCGTCATCGTTGAAGCTGTCCGTTCGCCCGTTGGCCGACGCGGCGGCGAATTGAGCAACATCCACCCATCTGACCTCCTTAGCGAAATACAGACTGCGCTTATCGAACGAAGCGGCGTCGACCCGGCCACGATTGGTCAGGTAGTAGGGGGCTGTGTAAGCCAAGCGGGTGAACAAACCGCCAATATCGCGCGCACAGCGTGGCTCGCCGCTGGCATGCCATTGAATGTCGCTGCAACGACAGTCGACGCTCAATGCGGCTCGAGTCAACAGGCAATCTCCTTGGCTTACGGATTAGTAGCGTCGGGCGTCGTCGATAGCGCGGTCGGATGTGGCGTTGAGTCAATGACCCGCAACCCGATGGGTTCCTCATATAAGAAGGGCCAACTTACGGCGACCCCTCGCTACAAAGAGAACTACGAGTACACGAGTCAATTTCAGGGCGCCGAGCTAATTGCAAAGAAGTGGAGTATCACGCGAGAGGAATGCGACGAGTTTGGTCTTCGCAGCCAAGAAAATGCCGCTCGTGCCTGGGACGAAGACCGCTTTGCTACTCAAATAGTCGAAGTTGATGTTCCGGTGTTGGATGACGAGGGAACCGCTACTGGTGAACATCATCGAGTAACCAAGGACGGAGGGCTCCGCCCGACCACTCTTGAAGCTCTTACCCAACTCAGTCCCGTTCTTGAAGATGGAGTGCATACAGCGGGTGCGTCGTCGCAGATTAGTGATGGCAGCGGAGCTGTTCTGCTGATGACTGCAGACAAAGCACGAGAGCAAGGGCTAGAGCCGATTGGCCGTGTCATCGACACGTGCCTCGTCGGCAGTGACCCTGTGTTAATGCTGACAGGTCCCATTGAGGCGACTCATCATTTGCTTGAACGTAACAAAATGGCAATGAGCGACATTGATGTAGTGGAAATCAACGAAGCGTTTGCTTCAGTTGTGTTGGCTTGGGCGCGGGAAATGAGCCCAGATATGGAGACCGTGAATCCCAATGGAGGGGCAATCGCTCTAGGTCACCCCCTCGGTGGCACTGGTTCGATCTTGATGACAAAAGCCGTGCATGAGTTACATCGCTCCGACAAGGAATTCGGGCTGGTGACAATGTGCTGTGGCGGCGGTCTTGGAACCGGCACAATAATTCAACGCTTGTAGATCCGACCACGTTTGGCTAGAGCGCCGTTAATACGTTTCTTCGAACATTTCGGCTGGACCGCGGACTAGAACGTCGTGTCGCCTGCGAGTTTCGACTCTCCATCATCTGTGATGAGTTTTCGCCATGCGGGCAACAAGTCGAGCCACAGCGCCATATCTCCGCTCATTTTGAGCCGGCCCTTCATATATTCCGCGGCAGGGTCCGCTCGGCGCAGGAACAGTTCAACAGCTAACTCGTAGGGAATTTTCAGTTCTAGATCGCGACCGCGCCCCGAACCTATGTATGCACTCACTATCAAGCCTTCGGCGAACTCGACAGTCAATGAAATTTTCTCATCTGGGCCACCATCGATTTTGATTACAACAAGCCCTGATCCCTTTCCCAATGCAGGACGGTCGACTGCTCCCCATTTCGAAACAAACTCATCACTTAAGAAACGCATCAGTTTGTAGCGGGATCAAGATGTCGTAGCCCTGCGAAAAGGTCGTCCTCGATCTCATCGGTCGGGATTCGTGAGCGAAGCAAAATGTACTCCTCGTAAGGATGTATTCCATCTTGCACTTCATCTGGTAACCCAAACCAAAACGGAGATTTGGGATCGACTTGGGTTGCATGAGCAAGCAAAGCTTTTCTCCGCACTGCGTTATCAACCGGAATCATCGCTGAGATACGGTCATCGCGGTCTTTGCCCGACAACCATTTTTCATCGAACGGTGACTCGAGATCACTATCGAGAAAAGCCTGATGGGTTAGCAGTAGCCGCTGCTTCGACCAGATCGGAGCATAGAGCTTTATCGGCTCGTGCGGAGGTCCTGTCTCGGGGTACCAATCTGGATCTCCGGCCCTTTCAAAAGCTGGGATGCTGATGGCAGTGACCTGAAGGTGGTCTGGATGCGGGTAGCGGTTCTGCACCTCGGGGTAGGTCATGATTACCTGAGGTCGGACACGACGAATTATTTTGACGAGCCGAGCTACTGCGACGTCCGGTTCCGCGTTGGCGAAGGCTTCCGGGTGATTGTTGTCGTCGCTGTCGGGCATACCCGAATCTCGGTAACCGAGCATGACCACTTCGTCATAGCCAATAATCGCCGCAGCAGAATCAAGTTCAGATCGACGAACTGAGGTCAAATTCTTTTTCACTTCGTCGCGATCCATCGCTGGATTGAGAATATCTCCCACCTCTCCGCCGGTGCAGCACACCAATGTGGTTCGAATGCCTTGCGATGAATACAAGCTGATAGTTCCCGGCCCTTTTGAGGATTCATCATCCGGGTGGGCGTGAATTGTAAGGATCGACAGCGACATCAAAGCCAAGCTAGCAACCGGTTCGCCTTGGGCCCGTCTATAACTCGTTCGATTTAGCGTGACGGAGTTAAGTCAACCATTCCTGTTTCTTCATCCACTGCGATGGAGTAGCCACACAAAGCAGCCAGCCGTTCTCGGCCTTCTTCGGGACCCGACGCAAGTAATTCGTCTCCAGCTTTTAGAGTGACTGTTTTTCGTGGATTGTAGATATAGCCAGTTGCCCTGCGAACGGCCAGAACGTGATAGCCCGGGTCGACAGCGAGGCCTAGCGAACCCAGTGTCGCATCGTCGGCGGTGGAGCCTGGAGCGACTGGAACCTGGACCACGACATCGTCGGTGTCGCCTAGAGCAAGCGCTAAGACTGGATGCACATCTTCTTGATCAAGTACCAGGGAAACGATTTGAAGTGCCTGATCACCAATATCTGCAGCTGCCTCGGCCAAATGCAGTAAGCCTCGAAGCTGGGAAGGGTCCACGTCGTCGGCTGCCGCGCGAAGAACCCACGTCTGTAAGGAAACTTTCATCCCATCGAGGCGCTCTTCCAGCGCTCTCACTTCTCGAGCAAGGGAGAGATCTTGAAGCACTAGTGCTGAGTAAGCAAGACCAATGGCGGTCTCGGAAATGTTTTTCATTTCGACAAGAGTGTCGACTGCGCGATCTAGGTCGGTGAGAAGGTCAGAAGTGTCAGCCTCTGGTGGAACCCAAGGTGGAGCCGCTGCGAGTTCTCTGAGTCGAACGATGCCTGCGGGCTCGCCCCTCATAAACAGCGCATCCCCAGGCTCCACAATGTCTTCACCTCCAACGTCGGTCAACCAACGTCTGCCCCGCTGAATAGCCACTACCCGCATTCCGACAACGATCGGCAACTCCATGTCCGCTAGTGGACGGTTCGCTAAATGGCTGCCGTCAGCCACAACGAGTCTGTGCGAAACTTCAGCAGCTTGGGCGAGGTCGACGACGAGAGCTCGAGGTATGCCGATTTGTCGGAGAACGATCTGCGCTATGTCGACTGCAGCGTTCGCTATTTGTTCGATAGAAGAAACAACCTGTAGGACTGAGCTCATCCCGTCAACTTCGCGCGGATGCCGAACCGCAAGCATTGCTAACGATCGCATCTCGTGAACGAGATCGGACATTTCTTCTTCGAGACCGAGAACTGATTCAGCTATACCTTCGTCGTCGAAATACAAAGCTGTGTATGCAAGATCAACCATTAATTCCGAGGCATCTTTGGCTTCGGCTAGCAGAGTCTTAAGATTCCGTGGTTTGTCATCCATGACGTGTCTCACAGGCTAGGCAATAGAGAAGGGGTGCAGTAACAAAATTCGGTTGGGGAGCATGGCACAGTCTTAATTTTTTGAGGTTCCGTTGGATCATGACAAACCAAACCAACCGATCGTAAGGACCAGCGCAGCTGCCCCTCCCAAGTCAACGGAGCTCGTTACTAGGGGCATGCCGTATGTATCGGGATCGACGCCCGCTCGAACTGCCAGCGCCGTGCCGTAATAACCAATCGCTCCCGCTAACAGCGTGGCGATGCTTCCTCCGATCACTGAAATCCATAGGAGAGAGACAAATCCCGGTGATTCAAATCCAAATAAGGCGCTCACAACGTGCGCCAATAACCCATTGAAGATAAGTACGGGCACTGCAAAGGCCAATCCTGCTATGAGATCTCGTCGCGCTGGGCGTCCGGGGACTGCTGTTGGTTCGATAACGCCGAGGTGGAACTTTGAAGAAAGCCGACCTGAAAGAATCCCGCCAATAGCTCCAGCGGATGCGAGGCAAGCGGGAACTAGGACAAGTACCGCACGATTAGTGACGAAGGTAGCTAACTCGTGTTCGATGACAACCCCAGCTATTACTAAAAGAATCCCAGTTGCAAAAAGGATTGGAAGCGACTCGGAAAGCACTTGGCGCATAGTGGTCAACAAACTGCGGCGGCTCCACCAAAGGCTCAGCAAACCCAAAAGGACGAAAAGCACTGCAAGACTCGTCGTCAGTACATCTATTTCGAGCAGGAAACTAGAGATAAATAAAGCTGGAAGCGTGACCACGTCACCCACCGCCGAGACAAGTGGAGCATTGACGTCGTCTAAATCCCAGCCACGATGCGCAGAACGAGCTGCAAGACCAAGGGTGACAACAATCAAAATTAAGAACGAGAGAAGGGAACCGACAACAGAGAGAACAATTAAGTCAGAAACTGCAATTACAGAATCAAGGCCGAAGATCGGGGAAAGAACTTTCGCGAGCAACGCGAGCATCACCGCTGTCACTAACGACAAAACTCCGGAGGCAAGCACATTTTGGGTCACTAAAGCCTCGGACCGACGCGACATACGGAAGGTGCCTGCGTGAATGGCGGTGGCAAGACGGCTTCCAAGCGCCCCGAAAATATTTCCTCGCATTCCAATCGCTGCCGGAACCAGCACCAGAAGACCGGGATACCGTTCAAGAGTGCCCGTCATGGCTGCGAGGAATCCCCCAGCCACTACCGCTGTGAGGCTGCTAAAACCCAGGGCGACCAAGCTCTGTCGTATGCCGACGCTATCTGGACCGAGAAGATCACGTCCGCGTGCCAATCTCCGAGCTCGAAAATAAGATCCTTCTTTACGGACGCGGCCCGAGTGGCGCGACAGTTTGGGAAGGCGGGGCATAGCCCTAGGGTGGCACCTGACTGGCCCCGAGGCGGGACTCCTTTTGGTTTAGATGGCTAAGCGATCAAATAGAAGTGCCAGCCAAACGCTTCATGGCCGATGAAAGTTGATCGGGACCGAGGTTCCCGCTCATGCGAAAAGCCACCCTTCCGTCAGCCTCAATGAACACGAAATACGGAACAGACGTAGCGCCGAAGGCTTCCGCGATCGTCATAGACGCCGTGTCTGGAATGACAGGATGTCTCCAACTTTCGTCCGATAGCCACTTAGCCGGGGGGTGATTTCCGCGTTCTGGCGCTTCGAAAGTCGAAACGGCAATGAGATCCACCATTGTTGGCAATTTGTTTGCCAAAAGCCATTCTGTGAGCACTGCCACTTCTCGCTGACAGTGCGGGCACCAATGAGCAAAGAATGCGACCACAAGTGGTCGCCCAGAAGGCGCCACGAGAACGCTTTCACCGGTCAAAAGATCAAGTCCGCTAACGGATGGAGCCGGTTGACCAATAGCAGGGTCTTCCTCAGCGCCATCAAAAGGGGCAAGCGCCTTTCCCTCTACCCACGACTCATTATTGGGATTTTGGTTATTGACAGTTGATGGCGGCTCAGAACCTCCACGGCAAGCTCCTGCAATGACCATGGGGACCAGCACGGCGGGGATTAACCAGCGCTTCACATCCACGACCGTAACTGAGGAACTGGCTCAGACCTAAAGTCGTTCGAATTTTCTTTCACCGGTTACTCCATCAGGCGCTGGGAGCAGTATGCCGATCTGGCGCGAAAGGACTAGCAGTTGTCCGTCAGGAGACCAGATTTCTCCCGATTCATCGAGGAACCCTTCCCGGCCTGATAGCTGGCGGAACACCACCGCACAATAACTATCCGCAGACAAGTCAATAGTTCTGGGGTCAGTCCGAAAGTGGACGGTTAATTCCAGCGTCGGCGTGTGCACCGGCAAGCCGCTATGCACCATTACCGCTGGAACCCACGCATCTGACATGGCTGCTAGCACCGCTTCGTCATAGATCTCAGGTTCCGACAGTCGGAGCCATCCACCTGCCTCGTATCCCCCATTTATGGTCGAAGTTTCCGGTAGACCCGGAACACCTAAACCCCAACGTTGGTCCCATCGACGATGCAGCGGAACGTCCACTGATTCCGAGCTCATGATCCACGTGTCATCAAGAGCAGGAAGGTCAGGGAAGCGACGTTGTTCCCACTCGTGTAAAGAGGATGGAACCTCGGCAGTGGCAACGAGCGCCGTAGCTATGTTTCGGCCATCTTGAACCATTCGAACCGTCGCAAAACCGGCAACTCGTCCGAGTCGGTCAACACTTACTTCTATTTCAGCCGACCCTTCGGTCGGAACCGCTAGGAAGTGCGTGGTAACGGTACGTACACACCTTTGAGTTCCTAGGCGAGCCTGAGCAGCCCGAACCAGGAGCGCCACAATGATCCCGCCATTAGGCCCACTAACAACCCACCAAGAACGATCGAAGGTGACAGTGAATCGGCCATCGCCGCCTTCGGTCATCGTCATTGCTTCGGAAAAGCGCATCGAATTCCTCTTAGAGGGAACAAATCACGAGCACGTTATCGTTCCAACTGCGAACATTGCAGCGAAGCGACCCGTGCGAAGGGCATCTCAAGTGGCACAATTCATTCGTGGAGATTAAGCAACTCGAATCGACTCGGGGTTTCGTCATTTATGACTTACCAGGGGCCGAGACCTACGTAGGGCCAAGCCGACTCGGAGCCAAGTTGGTACCTGGTAATGCCGAAATGCTGGTCCGACACCAGACGTACCTGTTTGCGTTGACTGAACAACGTAAGAGTGGCGCGACCATCGGCTTGAAAGTCGACCCGGAAGAAGCCGACATCGCTATTGAAGCGCTGGCCTCCGAGCTATCGGATGAGTTCTCATCCCATCGATTACTCACGAGTCCTGGTCTACGACTCAACCCGACATCGCTTGAGCCTGTGCTTCGTTACGACAATCGCAACCCAGTCGCTGGCGAAAATCGAGACGGTGTCACATTCGAGCAAGAATTAGTGGCCGTGGGGGCGGCGACCTGCGCTTCCTATTTAGCGAAGCCATCCGATGGTTGGCGAGTTGCTATCGAAGGTTTCAACGAAACAGGCCTCGCTATTGCACGAGAAATCGAGACTCGTGGCGGCAAAGTCGCCAAAGTCTCAACTGCGAAAGGGTGTGTGGTGGGAGATTTTGATAGTTCCACTCTCGCCGATGCATGGATGGACGCAGGTCCGAGCTGCGTAGACAGCTTGGGATCTGCCAGCAAGCCTTGGGAGATCTGGAAGTCAGACGTGGATGCCATATTTGTAGGTTCGAAGCCTGGTGCTATGTCTGGCGAAGGTGCAGGCAGTGTGGGTACCACTCCTATCGTTGCCACTTCTGCAGCGGCGATTTCTTCGAAGGCTCTCGCTATTTTGCGACGAAACAATACCCCGGTCGGCGCAGATTTTTTGAGCGCAGTTGGCCCAACATTGATGTGGTGGTCACCGGAGGAAACGAGTCTCGATGATCTACGTTCCTCAACGGCTAACGCTGTGTTGGCGTTGCTTGAAGAGACCGCTGATCACGAAGACGGAGCTTTTATGGCAGCCTGCTATAAAGCTGAAGCTTTCCTCGAGAGTTGGCAAGACGAACGCCCATTCGGGCGTCCACTTGGCTAACGCAGACTGAGTTGTTTAACGAAAATCTCGGCTAGGTATACCTGAATCGATCTCAAGTTTCTCGATTCGTTCAGCGATCACATTGGTTACACCTTCATGCCGTTCAAGTCTGCCTTGTACTACAAGCGCAGGCTCAGAACGAACGACGGCCCGGAACCGTAACCAGCACCCGCGCGAAACCACAACATTGATCAGGCCTGTTTCGTCTTCAAGGTTGACGAATACAATCCCCGCTGCTGTGGCTGGACGTTGACGGTGGGTGACGACACCTGCCACCTTCACCTTGCCAAGGTTGCAACTTGAAAGCTCTTCAGCGGTTATTACACCTACTTGCTTAAGTTCTTCTCGTAGAAAGCGAGTTGGGTGCCCATTAGGCGCTACGCCAGTTGCCCACAGATCGGAAACCGCCTCTTCTTGTAACGACATCCCTGGCAGAGTTGGAGCTGAAGCCCCAGTAACAATGCCGCGGAGGCGCCCCGGACGAGACTGGGCAGTCGCCCCTACCGCCCACAAAGCTTCGCGACGCTCCAAACCAAAGCAAGCAAAAGCACCTGATGTGGCCAGCGCCTCAAGTTGCTTTTGCGATATCGGCGTGCGGCGTGAAAGTTGCTCTAAATCTTCATAAGGTCCAGAAGCGGCAATTTGGAATGCTAAATCTTCGCTGAACCCTCTAATAGATACAAAACCCAGCCGCACAGCTACGCCACCCGCTGACCCATCGAAAACTTCAAGTGTGGCTTTATCTGACGAAGCGTTGACGTCTGGGGTCAAGACCTTCACACCATGGCGTCGCGCATCTTGCACTAAGGAGTGCGGTGAATAGAAACCCATGGGCTGAGAGTTAAGCAAGGCTGCGCAGAATGCAGCCGGGTAGTGATATTTGATCCAAGACGAAGCGTAAACAAGGTGCGCAAATGACACCGAATGGCTTTCAGGGAACCCATAATTGGCAAAAGCAGCCATCTTCTCCCAGATCTGGTCGGCGACCTTTTGCTTAATTCCACGTTCAGACATGCCTTCGTAAAGTCGATACCGAAGGCGGTCCATTCGTTCACGCGATCGTTTAGAACCCATAGCTTGACGCAGTTCATCAGCCTCTGAGGGAGTAAACCCAGCCACGTCAATCGCCATCTGCATGAGCTGTTCCTGGAAAAGAGGAATGCCTAGAGTTTTAGAAAGAGCCGGCTTGAGCAGTGGGTGGAGGTACGTAACAGCTTCTTCTCCGTTTCGACGTCGAATGTAAGGGTGAACTGAACCCCCTTGGATAGGACCCGGACGAATAAGCGCCACTTCTACCACCAAGTCATAAAAGCAACGGGGACGAAGCCTGGGAAGAGTCGCCATCTGCGCTCGTGACTCCACCTGAAACACACCAATTGAATCAGCTCGGCACAACATTTCATAGACCTCGTCTTCTTGAGGTAGCGCACCGAGATCAACTTCAACATCATGACCACCGGCAATGAGATCAACAGCGTTGTGCAGGGCTGACAACATCCCCAAACCGAGCAGATCGAACTTCACTAACCCAACTGAAGCGCAGTCGTCCTTATCCCATTGCAATACTGATCTATTAGCCATTCGCGCCCACTCAACTGGGCAAACTTCGACTATGGGACGGTCGCAGATCACCATACCGCCCGAATGGATACCTAGATGCCGTGGTGTATTTTCAATCTCAGAAGCCAACTGGAGAACATCTTCAGGTATGGAGTCACTGTCTTGCTCACCAGCCTCTGGTTGAGAACGAGACCGAATCGACTCATGCCGATCAAGTGACTTAGACCATGCGTCCTGTTGGCCAGAGGCATACCCCAAAGCCCGAGCAGCGTCACGTATTGCAGATCGAGTCCGATATGTAATGACATTGGCGACCTGTGCTGTGTGTTCACGGCCATAACGATCAAATACATACTGGATAACTTCTTCACGCCTACTACTTTCAATATCAAGGTCGATATCAGGAGGTCCGTCTCTCTCCGGTGAGAGAAACCGTTCAAACAACAATCCAAGTGACACGGCGTCAACATTGGTAATACCGAGGGCGTAGCAGACAGCAGAATTAGCCGCTGATCCCCTCCCTTGACAGAGAATGTTGCGAGTTCGACAAAAAGAAACAATGTCCCAGACAACGAGGAAATAACCGGGAAAGCCGAGCTGTTCAATTAACACAAGCTCATAGGCAATTTGTTGCCAGGCTCCCGCGATTGTTTCAGCAAACTGAGGGCCATATCGACGTTCAGCCCCTTCGTCCACGATTTTGCGCAAGTAAGACATTTCGTTCATGCCGTTAGGACACGGATATGGAGGAAGGTTCGGAGCCACTAGCGACAAATCAAAGGCGCATTCGCGTCCTAGCTCCGCTGCTGCTTCGACAACTCCGGGATAACGAGAAAACCAACGAGCCTGTTCAGAGCCTGACCGTAGGTGAGCAGAGCCATGTCCTGGAAGCCAGCCATCTATCTGATCAAGAGATCGGCGACTCCGGATTGCCGACATCGCCCAAGCCAAGTGACGGCGAGAAGGGGTCGCGTAGTGAACACCGTTAGTGCAGAGCAGCCCAACTTTTTGGTCACGTGCTAAATCTGCTAGATAATCATTACGAGCGTCGTCGGAAGGGTCGCCATGGTGCCACAACTCCACAAACACATTGTCATTTCCAGCGGCTTCAACCAGTCGGAAAAGTTCTCGCTTTGCCCCCGAAATTCCTTCCACCATTAACGCAGCCGGCACTGCACCTCGACGTCCTGAAGTAAGTAAAGCCCAATCTCCACGATGACGGTCCACTGCACTAAGTAACTCGGGCATTGATATACGCGGCGCGCCTTTTTTCCCTGCCATCTGACTTTGCGAAAGAAGAGCAGCTAGCGACGCATACCCATCAGGGTGACGAGCCAAGACGATAAGACGTTTACCTGGTGGGTCAGTCGTACCGACACGAGAAGGATCCTGAAGGTCTCTATCAAGAGCCAATTTGCCCTCAGGCTGCCAGGCATCGACAGTAAGTTCAGCACCAAAAACCGTAGGAAGGCCAACTTCTCGAGCAGCTTCTGCGAAACGCACGACACCGTAGAAACCTCCGTGGTCAGTAAGAGCCAGAGTTTCCAACCCAAGTCGTGCAGCTTCGAGTACTAACTCTTCAGGGCTCGAAGCACCATCAAGGAAGCTGAAGTGCGAATGAGTATGCAGTTCGGCGTACGGGACAACTCCCGCAGAACGACGAACGCCATGATATTCAAAAAGAGTTCTTCTCCTCGACCAGGCCTTGCTGTCACTTTGATCTGACTGACGAGAAGAACTACTGGTCAGTTCTGGCTCTCGGTCTGAAAGCCGTTGCTCAAGTTCACGCCATGGCATGGCCGGGTTATTAAAGCCCATGTTATAGATGATCGAACATATGTTCGGTGTTCGTCAAGAGCAGGAGCTTCTTTCGGGGTACCTTTCCTCTATGCAAAACGCAATGATGGACGGCGTCGAACTCGCAGGTCTCATAAAAGCAGGTAAGGCCTCGCCGATTGAATTACTTGAGGACGCAATCACCCGAGCTAATACCCTAAATCCCCAGCTAAACGCGATTATTCACCGTTTAGATGAACAGGCTCGAGACAGAGCTCAACGAATGGTTGACTTGTCTGCCCCCAAAGAAGCGAGTCTGTGGGGAGTGCCCTTCCTTACGAAGGATCTGACCGTCATGACCAAAGGCGATCCTTACCATGCAGGCAACGTGGCCCTCCGCAATTCGGATTACCGAGCTGAATATACGACGCATCTAGCGACGATGTTCGATCGTTTAGGGCTGGTGAACTTTGGTCGAACCAACACACCTGAGTTCGGCGGCACCATCACAACTGAACCTACTGCTTATGGGGCCTGCAAAAATCCATGGGATTTGAGTCATTCGACCGGTGGTTCAAGTGGCGGGTCCGCCGCTGCCGTAGCTGCAGGGATCGTTCCTATCGCTCATGCAAATGATGGTGGGGGGTCTATCAGAATTCCCGCTTCGGAATGCGGTTTAGTGGGCCTAAAACCCAGTCGGGGCCGGGTTTCATTTGGTCCCAAGATCGGAGAATCGTGGGCGGGTGCGGCGATTGATGGCGTTGTTACTCGAACGATTCGCGACAGTGCACGAGTATTGGATGGAATCTCTCGACATTGGCCAGGCGACCCATATTGGGCTCCAATGCCTACGGTGCCATTCGAGGAAGCTTCTTCGATTGACCCAAGTCCACTAAGAATCGGATTCGCTACGCGTTCAGCCTGGGGGCCAGTTCATTCTGATTGCGTAGACGCCGTCGAAAAGACAGCGCTACTACTTGAGGGTCTCGGTCACAAAGTTGAGTCCAACAACCCCGTCGGCCTTTTTGATGACGATCTATTTGAACACTTCAAGATTGTGATGGCATCAAACGAGGCTCACTCGGTGGCCAAGCTGAGCGAAGCGATAGGAAGGGCGTTCGAGCCCGACGACATGGAGCCTGATACGAGAGCTCTAGTGGAGTTCGGGCGAAGCCGCACGGCAGCCGACTATTTAGCTTCAGTTGAGTGGTTTAACTTGTACACAAGGCGCATGGCGGAGTGGTGGAACGAGTTCGACATCTTGTTGACGCCCGTCCTTGCTGAGCCACCGCCAAAACTCGGAGAGCTTCGGGACCCCAAGCTAGGCACCAAACGGTTGCGGGCAATACTTCTCTTCACCGCTCAGTTCAATATCACCGGGCAACCAGCAATTTCGCTCCCCATCCATATGAATGACAAAGGCCTACCAGTGGGGGTCCAGTTAGTTGGTCCGATGCACGGCGAAATTTCGCTACTACAACTGGGCAAGCAACTCGAACTCGCTGCACCATGGCATCACCGAACACCGGGCGTGTGTGCGCAATGAGGCAGTCTTGGGAGGAACTCGATGAGCATGCCGGCCGGGCACGTTCGTGAGTCGCCGTTCTTTCGCCGACAGCGCCTTGTTATCTCGTGTCCTAGGCACGGAGATTCGGGCTGGTGTCACAGTTAGCGATCCCTGCTTAGTACCTGTGCAACGTAGAGAACTGGTAGCGAGATGCGCTCTGTGCGCCGCTGGGTTTGTACTGGCGTCCTTATGGGAAACTCTTTTACCTTTAGCTGTATCAGCGCTAGCGGGATGGGATCATTTTGCGCGTCGAAGACGTTCGGTTCTGGCGGCGACGGCAAGTGGGCTTCACCTCGTTTCCATCCGCGGCCAGAGGGCAGAGTTGGTTCGCGACTGGAAGGTCAATGTCGAAGCTCGACTGATTCTACGTACCGATAGACCTGAGGTTCCCCTAGAGCTTCCGGAATGGGTCGGCATCATTCATGGAGCGGACATTGAACGCGCCGAACGCACCATCAGAGCAGGCGGCGGCGAGCCAGTCCGGTTGATTCGTGACGATTAGAGACGCTCTCGAACCTTGATCGCTGCGGTTGCGAAATCTTCGGTTACCTGTAAAGCATCCAACCCGGCAGCCAACGCTGCTTCAACATTTCCGGGGTAATCATCAAGAAAGAGGCAACTGCTGGGAGCTACACCAATGCGGTTGCAGATAAGCGAATAGATCGCAGGATCGGGTTTTCGCACACCAACTTCACACGAGTCAATCACCGGGTCGAAGTGCTCGATCGGTATACGGTCTCGCCACTTCCGCCACTCTTTGACATTGTTGGTAAGAATTGCAGTACGAATACCGCTGTCCCTTATCTCCTCAGCCAGTTCAATCATGATCGGAATAGGTTCCGCCTCGGCGAATGGGTCGAAGTCGGACGCCGTCAGCCCTCTGGCTTTGTGATCTTTAGGTAATTCAGGTCCCAGGATTAGCCCCATATGTTCTACGAACTCGGCAAGCGAAACGCGACCACATTCCACTTCGTGCCACATCGGAGGCTGTTCACCCGGTTGGACGCTTCGAGAATATTCCCCGAACAGCTTTTCTAGCGCTGCTTGGGGAAGGTCCCAATCTTTCGCCCATTGCAGAGCAGCAAGAAATGGCGACCCTACGAGAACTCCGCCAACATCGAAGATCACAGCTTGTGGACTCACCACTGGAACGTTAGCCACAACAACCTCAGGCCCTTCGTCATCGCTAGGGTCATGAGCGTGAGACTTCTCAGTTTTCGAATCAATGATGAACGTCACTACGGCATTGGAACAACCGAGGGGGTGATCAATTTAGGCCAACGAATGAAAGCAACTAATTTGAGAGACGCGATCGGGGAAATGGACCACATACGCGCTTTCGAGAATGTGCCGGTTGATCACTCTTGGGACTCCATTTCTTTTGATTTGCCAATTGCAGATCAACATCGCTTGCTTTGTGCCGGTCTCAATTATCACAAGAAGTATCCACTCGGCGGAGAGGTAAAAACCCCGAACCAACCGGTGTACTTCAACAAACCACCGGGGTCTTTAGTTCCTCACAACGGCGAATTAATCCGCCCGATCGCGTCAGTGCAGCTTGATTATGAAGTTGAACTTGCGGTGGTAATTGGTCGTTCAGGCAGACACATTTCTGAGTCTCAGGCATTGGAGCATGTTGCCGGGTACACAGTTTTGAATGACGGTTCGGTTCGAGATTGGCAAAGGCATGCTGTAGCAGCGGGAAAGAACTTTTATCGATCAGGGTCATGTGGTCCGTGGATTGTCACCAACGATTTAATCCCCGATCCTTCGAAGCTTTCAGTGATGACTCGAGTTAACGGGGAAGAGCGACAGAACGCGAATGTTAAAGAAATGATCTTTAGCGTTCAGGAAATCATCGCGTACCTGTCACAGATAATGCCGTTGGAACCAGGCGACATAATCGCGACCGGCTCACCTGAAGGCACAGGTGGATCTATGGAACCTCAGGTGTGGTTATCCCACGGTGACACAGTCGAATTCGAGGTTACGGATCTGGGCATTCTCGCCAACACGGTTATAGACGAGATTATTTAGTTAAGGGCGATACCCAAAACCCACCATTGATAGGTACCTTTGATCGACAACCGTCAGAAAAAGGATTTTCGACCTGCCACGTGCATTTCGCTTCGCTGCATCGGCAATCGCCGTATTGCTAATGGGCACTGTTCTTGCGGTTCCTAGCGCCAACGGCGCTGGTAAGAGCAGCGCTCAGTTAAGAAAAGACAAGGCAGCGCTTGAGCAGCAGGTGAGGCAACTCAGAAAAGAACGTGACGTCTTTCAGGAAGAAATTCTTAGCCACGCTCAGGTAATTGACACCGCTACGGCCGGGGTCTCCGAGGTAGAGCAGGCTTTAGCCGATCTTGAGCTGCTAGTCGCTGAACAACGAGACGATGTCACTCGCGCTGAAAGAGCGCTAGAGGGGGCGGTCCTCGCTGTCACCGCAGCGGAACGTAAATCTGTGGAGCTCGCCGACCAACAGACAACGCTGAGGGCTCAAGTTAATGATCTGGCTTTTCAGACATACATCGGCCGAGATTCCACAGTTGAGGGATCTTTTGGCTTGGCACGTACGGGAGATATCTACAAGGCAGCTCGCGTGCAGACGTTGATCGGAGCCGCGTTCGGAGACATCAACAACACTTCTGATCGACTTCGAGCCCTTCAGATCGATACGCAGGTGGCCACTAAAGCTTTGGATGAAGCCGCTGTTCGACGTGAGTTACTTCGGTCCGAAGCAGAAGCCCAGCTGGAACAACTCTTGGAGGCGGTCGGCTTGCAAGCACGCGTCGTCCTTGAAGCAGAGGAACGCCTTGAGGTTCGTCTCTATGAGGCTGCAGCTTTAGCGGAGCTTGATGCTGAGATGGCAAAAGAAATCGAAGCGGAGAACAAAAATCTGTCTCGAGTGATTAAGGCCGAAAAAGCTAAACGAAGGGAAGAAGAACGTTTACGACTTGAGGCTGAACGCAAGCGCAGAGAAGCTGAGGAAGCGCGCCAACGACGATTGCTGGGTATTGCCGGTGCCCCGACTTCCATCAATTTCGACAGGTCTGAACTCTCGACAGTTTGGGGCATCCGAGTCCATGAGTCGATCGCCGACAAACTCCTCGCTCTTTTGAAGGCCTCTTCCCGGGACGGTATCCGCCTGGGTGGAGGCGGGTACCGTAGCTCGACGTCGCAAATTTCCTTGAGGCGAGCCCATTGTGGTACCAGTAACTGGGCCATTTACCACAAGCCTTCTTACCAATGTCGTCCACCAACCGCGCGCCCTGGAGCCTCAATGCATGAGCGCGGTTTGGCGGTGGACTTCACGCAAAATGGACGAGCCCTTTGGAGTAATACGTCGGGCTACCGGTGGTTGAAGCGAAACGCTGCCAAATACGGATTCCGTAATTTGCCAAGTGAACCTTGGCACTGGTCTGTTAACGGTCGATAATCGCGTGGCAAAGAGTGGCTACCGTGTTCTTCTTGGTCACTCATAGGACGCCTCAAGCCACCACTTTTCGCTCTGAACCACACAAAGATGGGCTGTCCCATCGGCAAGCAATAACTGAAATCTTGCCTGTCGGTGTTTCTTAGCAGAATCCCACCACCTCTCATCGAGGAACCAGGGGCCTCCCCAACCAACAATCGAATGTGATCCCAATAGTTCTCCTTGGGTATAAGCCGGGTCTCCTCCGATTTGGCCTCGGCCATTCACTCGGACTGGTTGTCCATCAGCATCTGTCACAATTAGTTGCTGGGCTTGTTGGAAAACTACGGCGGGTAGAGGTGCAGGTAGTCGACCCGGCCATGGCGCAGCCATTGTCTCAGGCGTAGCGACACTTCGGTCGGGATCGAATCCAGCAACTGTCAGCGAAACTCGCTGTTCGATATCTGGTAAACGTCGGCCTTCTCGATGTTCAACTACCGTTACCGCATCTGGGCCCAACATTCCTTGGATACGCGCTAAAGATCGCACTACTCGCTCGTCGCTGGGTGTTTCTCCTCCCCAAAACCCCAACTGGCGACCATCATCTGGGACCACTTCATCGGCTACCAATCGCACCAAGGACAGCCGCCCTGTAGGGCCACTTGTTGGATGACACCATCCTTCAAGCTGCCAACGAACCCGGTCGGTTATAGCTGTTGGAGTGAACTGGTGTTCATTTCGCCAATATCGACTGCAAGTTTCACCATGTTCGGATTCCACTTCGATCAATATTCGAGCGCACGCTAACCCTTCGCTGGATAGACGTTTGTGAATTGCATCGGCCAGTGTTTTCGCGAGGAACACAGCTGTTTCTGTGCCTTCGGCTGGGGGTTCAATTTCGCTTTCCTCTATCACTACATCTGAAATCAGATGGGTTTGCGAAATCCGACTATCTACCCCTAGAGATAACCGGTGCGCCAGTAATCCAGGTGAACCGAACCGTGCAAGTAAGTGGTCAGCCGGTAAAGAAGCAACGTCACCAAGCGTGCGCAAGCCGAGCCGCCGAAACACATCAACAAGGTCCGCAGCCTCAGCCAGCGGTGACTCTTTATTACCAAGAGTGTCCACTGGAAACGGAGCCAGAAATTTAGAGTTAGTTCCTGGCGTAACAATTTGAATGAGCGGAAAATTTTTGGGAAAAGCTGCCAAACACGCTGTGAAATGACTATCAGCTACGCCAACTCGGGGTCTAATGACTCTAGGGATCTCAGCCACACCCAGCGTGTTACATAAAGCCTCCAGGGCTCGTTCGGCAACTAGCTGAGCGAGAGTCTCATCACCACCGAAATAACGCGATGGGCCCCGAGTTGGAAACGAACACCACCCGCCTGTTGAGACCTCAACACGAGGAGTTATCGACTCAAGCGCTGCCACGATCAAATGAAACTTACGGGCATTGCGAGCTTCATCGTTGTCGATCATTTCTAAATCCGGGCAAAGTCTTTGAGCTTCGCGACGGCGAATGCCTGCTACGACCCCATGCTCAACTGCAGCAGGGGTCGCATCAACAACTCGATTCATATGCGTTACAGCTGCAGGGCAGTTGTAAGCGACTCCAGCGGCAATTACTGACCAATGGGGAATTACCAGCACCAATGTTCGAGCATCTGTCATCGCTATTCCCGAAGTGACCTAACTAGCCCGGAGAGTTGGCTCAGCTAACTCGGAGAACACTTTTCTATTCTCAGCGCGTATGGATCTTGATGAATTTCTTAGTCCTTCATTTCGGTCGATGACGCTTAATCGACCTTTCCTATCGGGGAGCCACAGAAGTTGTTGGCGGGGGCTCGCGTTAGCACCTCGACCAGTGGCTTCTATCTCTACCCTGCGAGAAATTAAACGACCATGACCACTACCGATACCAGTCCACGCAGCTTGTTTAATTCTCAAACTGACATCAACGCGCGAATCGAAAAGGTGAGGATTGCCAACAGCAATGACTGAAGTTCCCCGTTCACGCATGCGTGCAACGATTCTGCGACCATGACCAGTACGCAATTTGATGCCAGGGCCAACCAAAACCAGATCAACGTTTGCCGCTAAAGCATGTATGACATCTCCCGCTTGGTTGCCAGGTCTGTCTATGAACGCCCACCTTGAAAGTTCAGCCCCTAGCCCAGACGCCGCCAGCGAACCGACAGATGGAAGCCCAACTGCTACCACCCATCCTCCAGAACGAGATACTCCAACACTTAAAGCAACAGCAAGACTGACTGCTGCATTCCCAGCAACTCCAATAGTGGATCCTCGCCGTATCCCCCTGTCCGCAAATAACCCAGATAATTCATCAACTATTGGGAAAGTTCGGTCACGAGCCAAAACTATGGGCTCAACTAGTTGGTTTACCTTTCCCAGGGAAGAAACAACAGAGGCTGAACGAGTCACTCTTCAACTTTAACCGAACATATGTTCGATCAAAACATCAAAGGAAGATACTCTCAAAAGCTCAAGCTTAGTAATGGGCGAATAAGCCAGTGATGACGTCGACGATTCCTTCGGACGTGTATCCCTTTGCTAGGTCGACTGTTACTACGTTGCCGTAAACGTGCAGGTAGTCAATGCCACCACGCTCAAACAGTCGAGCCGCGAGAACATCAGCCGGATCTTCATCACTTAAAGCATCTGACGCGCTGCGGTAGTAACGATGACCCATCCCAGTCAGTGGTCGGTTGGTTTCGAACCGGATGGTACCGGGACTAGTGGGAGATATTTTTTCAGCAACTCGAACGGGTTGACCCATGACTATGAAGAGTAGTCGTGTCACGGGCTAGGTTGAGAATATAACCACCACTTCTGAACCGCTCTGGAGATTTCAGATGCCTGAGATGACCGAAGAACAATTCACAGCAGAAGCTGCAGCCTTTCTCGACACCCATGGGTCTCGCAAGGCTGAGCAGAAAGCTTTCGTTTGGGGAGAAGGCCCAGACAACGCGGCAATGTTTGAGGAGGTGGACCGAGAGAAGGAACAACTAGATCTTGCATCTGCAAAGGAGTGGCGCGCCAAAAAGTTTGATGCAGGTTTTGGCTGGATTTCGGGTCCGGCTGAACTTGGCGGAGGTGGTCACCCTCGCCGCTTCGAACGTACGTGGGCGAATCTAGAAAGCCAGTACGACGTTCCGGATGGCGGTTTCTTTGGCATCGGTCTTGGCATGGTGGCGCCGACAATTCTTGCTCATGGAAATCCTGAGGTTGTCGCTGACCTTTTACCGAAGATGTACCGAGCAGATCTGATTTCTTGCCAGTTGTTCTCAGAGCCAGGAGCTGGATCAGACTTGGCCAGTCTGCAAATGCGGGCCGACAGAGATGGGGAGGAATGGATCCTCAACGGACAAAAAGTGTGGACCTCAGGTGCTCAATACAGCGATGTGGGAGAGGTAATCGCACGATCGGACTTTGATCTACCCAAACATCAAGGATTAACCGGGTTTGTTGTTGATATGCACGCACCTGGCGTCGAAGTGAAACCGTTACGTCAAATGACAGGCGGCGCAAACTTTAACGAGGTCTTCTTTAATGATGTCCGCGTTCCAGACTCTCACCGCTTAGGCGACGTTAACCAGGGTTGGAGCGTCGCGCTCACGACGCTAATGAACGAACGTGCCTCTATTGGTTCAGGTAGTGGGGGTACCGGGGGCAGTCACACCAAATTGAGTGCGATGCTGAATCACTTCGGACTTGAGAAGGATGCTCTGAGTCGTCAACAGTTGATGAACATTTTCATATACGGAAAAGTTCTTGGATGGTCAAACCAACGAACTTTAGATGCTCTGAAATCCGGAAAAACTCCCGGCCCTGAAATGTCGTTAGCAAAGATGGGTCTAACACGACAAATGCAAGCAACCTGCAATTTTGTTTCAGATGTACTTGAGGCCCGATTGATTGCCGACACAGGCGAATGGGGGACTTTCTCATGGGCAGGTTATGTACTCGGCCAACCTGCAATGCGCATCGCCGGGGGATCAGACGAAGTGATGAGGAATATTGTTGGTGAACGCGTTTTAGGACTTCCCAAAGAACCAGGCATAGACACCACTAGTCCATTTCGAGAACTCAAAGTCGGAACTCAAAGGATGGACTGACTAACTTTTTCTCGACGGCCTCATGCGCCGCTAATTCTGAGCGGTCACGACCCAAACCGCTCCCGGTAGTCGAACAATGCCGTTGTGCTCATGTGGGGCCAAGGCCTTCACTATTACATCGATTACTTCATCGCTATCAACTGTGGGAGCAAAGTCAAGTGCTGCTTTCACCGGGCTGAATTCGAACGCGTGCAGCGCAGCGGAACGCACATCCACCCCTCCCCCGAGGGGCACTTCCGTCTGGAAACTTCGTATGTCAATGTTTTCCCAACCAGCTTCACTCAAAATTCCCTCGACAGCGCCCGGGTTACTAAAGGCAAAAGGATCTGCTGCTTGTGGTGCCCGAGGCGGTAGGTCCACAAGCGCCATCCCCGCTCTATTTGGCACTGTGATCCACGGGTTTTCTTCGGGACCCTGCCAACATACGAAGCTCAACTGGCCAGACTCGATAGTCGAGGCGCGCAAATTAGCAAAAGCCGCAACAGCGTCGCTAAAAAACATGACTCCGAACCTTGAGTACACGGCGTCGTAAGGACCGCTTAATGGATCAACCTGGGCATCTGCCTCTAAGAACTCAACCAATCCCCCGCTCCGAGTTCGGGCAACTTCAAGTAGCGTCCCGCTGATATCGATTCCAAGGACATGACCATCGCCAACTCGTTCATGTAGCTGGAGGGTCGTGTGGCCGCATCCGCAACCGACGTCTAGAATATTTGCTCCCGAGACATCACCGAGCGCCTCCATAGCTGCGACGCCAAATGAATTGAGTTGCATGTCCATTTGCTGTTGTCGCTCAACCCAAGCTTGGCGGGTGCGCCAGTAATTACGTTGATACTCATTTGGGCTGGTCATGCGTCAAACAAGGTGCTTTGGTTGATTTTGGAGCGGTCATAACGGGGAGAATCGGTCCATGGTAAATCATCCATAAACGCCCAACTCTTCCGATGAATGACGCAGGGACCGTAGCCAGCCAGAGCCATACGGTGCTGGGGTGCAGGGTATCCTTTATTCTTTTCGAAGACGTAAGCAGGGAAGTCAGCTGCAGATGTCGACATAATGCGATCGCGAACGACCTTAGCCATTATCGAAGCGGCCGCTATCGAAAGGCATGTCTGATCTCCTTTTACGATCACGGTGCTCGGAAGCCAATCTATGTAGTTCCAGCTACCGTCGAGCAGCACGCGATCTGGGGTGACTGAAAGTCGACCTAAAGCCCGGCGAGTTGCAAGTCGTTGCGCATCGGACATTCCTAATTCGTCACATTCTCGGGCGCTTGCATGTCCAACCGACCATGTCGTTGCCCAGTCTCGAATTCGGACGAAGAGCCGTTCACGGGCCGCTGGACGAAGCATCTTTGAGTCTCGGATCCCATTCACCCGCCCTTTCGAAGCCAACACGACCGCTCCAACGGTGAGCGGTCCAGCCCAAGCTCCCTTACCTACTTCATCAACACCTACGACGGTTGATTCGCCGCGCTCCCAGCATTGGCGTTCTTGATTCAAATTTGGCGGATCGCTGACGGCCACAAACGAACCGTACTCCGCGAGCGGAGGTTCTTTGGCGATCTCGCCTTACATGAAAGACCCAGAAGAGGGAGCGTCAGGTGCGTCACCGTTTTCCAGCACGTCGGCACTTCGGTGCGGCACTGACGCGAGCAGTTCTTCGCCCACCGGTCCTTCCCCTTGAAAGTTTGCATCCAAACCGGGGGCCTTCACTACCAAATCGGAAGGGCCTTCTTCCACTTCCCACAGCAACGCTGGGCGGTCCCCATGCCAACGAACGGCCCAGGAAACAGACCCATAACGCGATGGCACTCGATGGACTTCAACTCCTTGCGCGTGCCATTCATTCGGCCATACCGCTGCAACGCGGAGGCAGTCTTCTCTGTCATCTACCAAAAGACGAAGCACTGATCGGACAAACCACGCCGTAACAGACAGGTCATGGCCAGCGCCGCCGGTTCCCATTCGCGTGCTTGGGTTAATGCGCGAGGGCCAGTTCAACGTAGGCGACGCAAAAGAAGCCAGCTCTTCAAGAGTGGACAAAGCCTTGCTCGGATCGATTCCTGATAGCTCAAAGGCCGACCTAGCCAACTTCACTACATCAATATTTTCGCCATAGGCGACGGTCGGCGTATCCGATTCAACGTTCCATGGAAGCAACTCAGATAGCTCATGCGCGGCTTTTTTCGCACCTACGCGCACTAACAGGTTGTGAGCGGCGACAAGCGCCTCGGACACACCATCAGCGGGGTTCGCGAGCATCCACCGGGCTCCATCCGCAACAAACTCTGATAATGCGTGGGCTAAAGCTGGGTCAGGTGCGATTTCTAACGCGCGGTCCGCAGCGGTAATAGTTGCTGCTGTGACGTCCAGGTTTTGATGAGTAACAGCGCCAAGTCGGTCTTGCCGTTTTGCGCGAGAAATGAGTATCTCTCGGACGGTGGCGCGGTAACCCGACTCTGCCAGCGCCATCAGGACCGCTGCCTCGTCGACCGCTCTATGGGGAGGGCCACCCGGGGCGGGATCCACATCTTCGCCAGTGGAAGCTAAAAGGATGGACTGCCGAGACGCGTCAAATAGATCGTTGATGCGCCCTGGAGGCAATACAAACCGACAAGCATTGACAGCATGGTTTCCCCAACCGGCTGCAACCTGTTGCCCAGATGGAAGCCGAGAAATTACCTCATGATCGCTCGCTTCCTCCATCGGAATCGCTCCTCGAAAAGTCGATCCGTGAACGAGCGGCACGATGATGGCCGCACTGGCCATCCCCACCTCGCATTTGACCGAGCAATCTCCGGCAATTACGTCGTCAAGCAACCCAGCAGGATCAATTCCACCTGCACCAACGATTAGTCGTCCAGGGGTACGCCCACATACAAAGGCAACCCTGCCATCTACAAAAAGAACTTGATTATCGAGTTCGATTTCTTCAACTCTCCCGCCACCCAAAAGGTCGTATGGCCGGACAGCGAACCCGAGAGCAACGGGTCTCGACGCCTGATTTTCCACCTCAACCACGGTGTAATCAGTCTGGAGTCTCGCCCCGTACACGCGATGAATAACATCACCACCTGCAACACGAATAACAGTCTCGACCACTGGAGCGCCATCAACAACACGCTGTCGAACTGCTCCGTGCTGCGCTGGAAAGATCCAGGCTTCATCTACTCGCAGCCACCAGTCAAGAGACCAAAATCCTGGTCTAACCGATATCAGACCACGCGGATCCACAGCGACTCTGAAGATGCTCTCAAGGTTGCCTGTCAGAGTCCAAGACCTCGCCACGTCATTTGATTGAGGGAGTTCAACTTCCGGATTTTGTGTTTGTTGCCTGAAGCGTTCAATCCACCACGGCTGGACCCAGTCGCTAGGCGGAAGTTGATGTCGCACTTTTATTTGGCGAGAGCGGAAAGACCGGCGCAGAATCTTCATCAGTACGGTCAGCGTAGAGCGCTAAGTTGCAGAGACCGACATTCGACCGCCCATCTCCACAAGGTGTCACCAAGAAGAACAATAGAATCGCTTCTGATGGCAAACCCGATTGCATTCGATGACCAGGTCACAGTGGTACTTGTACCGATAAAAGACTTTCGGCAGGCAAAAAACCGTCTGAGCCAACGCCTAGATGCCGACGCTAGAGAAACTTTGGCGCGATCGATGGCTCAACGCGTCGTTCAAGCTGCAGGCGATCTTTCGATTTATGTTGTTTGCAACGATCGGGAGGTTGCCAATTGGGCGCAGTCCGTGGGAGCCGAAGTGGTTTGGGTCCAACAGGATGGCTTAAACCCAGCAATCACTGAAGCAGCGGCACAGGTAGCAGATCTGTATCCCCACATGATTATCGCTCACGCTGATCTACCGCATGCTGAATCGCTAGACGGAATAGCTCGCGCAAATACAGTGTCCATCGTTCCCGATCGCCATCGGCAAGGCACAAACGTTCTCAGCCTGCCGACTGGCACAGCATTCGAGTTTCAATATGGTTCGGGGTCCCTCTACCGTCATATGGCCGAAGCTGTGAGCTGCAAACTCAATCTGAAGGTGCTGCAGATCCCTGAACTTCAGTGGGATATCGATACCCCCGAAGATCTTGACGCATTACAAGAAATGTCCGATCCAGGGCACTCATCATGAGAAGCAACCTTCCAATACCGAAATCTGTTTTAGTTATCGCCGCGCACCCTGACGACGCCGAATTTCAATGCGGTTCCACGCTTGCAAAGTGGGCAGCAGCCGGAACGATCGTCCATCACCTTGTTTGTACCGATGGATCCAAAGGGACATGGGATCCCGATGCTGATCAGTTGCGCCTGGTCGAAACTCGAAAGTCAGAACAACGCGCTGCGGCTGCCCGTCTTGGAGCTACAGGCCAGGTGGTGTTCCTCGACCAAATAGATGGTGAACTAACAAGCGATTTGATCACCAGGTCAGCTGTAGCAAAAGTGATACGGGAACTCAAACCACAGGTTGTCCTCGGCCATGACCCGTGGAAGAGATATCGCCTTCACCCGGATCATCGTCATGCCGGATTACTCGCAATTGAAGGAGTGGTGGCCGCTAGGGACCCGTTCTTTTTTCCTGAGCATGGTCTCCAACCGCATCGCCCAGAACTTTTGTTGCTATTTGAGGCCGATGAACCCGACCACGCGGAAGACGCCGACGGGTGGGCGGCAGCCAAAGCTACGGCGTTGTTGGAACACAAAAGTCAGTTCCTCACCACACATAAGATCGACGATCCCCAGGATGAAGCTCAAATCAAGGCGTTTAAAAACCGGGTAGAAGAGGATTTGGCTGCTGCCGGAGAATTGAGCGGCCTGAAATCAGCGGAGCTCTTCAAAGCCATTTTCGACCTCTAGAAACCCTGCCAGCCATTATCGACACTGTGACGCGAACTATGGGCCGGGTCACACCCGGCCCATCTAAGTTCGGTTTTATCTGAGGCGATGCCTCAGCCGTTCATTCGGTCTTTAAGCGCTTTGGCAGCTGAAAATTTAACGCTGCTGCTAGCCCTTATTTGGATCGTCGCCCCAGTTTGCGGGTTCCGTCCCATTCGCGCTGCGCGATCTGAGCGTGAGAACTTACCCACACCAGGCCAGGCGACTGCATCACCCGCTTTCGCAGCGCCTTCCACGCATCCAAAGAATGCTTCGATAATCGCCTCTGCATCCGCTTTGGTGCAGCCAGCACTACCAGCTACAGCGGAAAGCACATCGGACTTGGACATGTTGGCCATGCGAGTCTCCTCATTGCCGGACATCCGCGCAGCACACGCGAATGTCATCAGTGTTATTTGACCCTCCCTACGGCCCTAGGTCAAGCATTTCCGGGCTTTTACACATCTAAACATTCGCTGCCTTCATTTAGGTACAGTGCCACCTGGCCTCTCCTACGAACGATATTTGGGGCCCTAGAACACTTTGGAGTCAGGAAAGTAGTGTCCGGCGTAGAGCTACTCATCGTGGGCTTAGCGGCTCTGTTCGGTTCGGCGATCACGGCGGTCGCAGGGCTAGGTGGCGGAATATTGCTCCTGTCGGTCTTGTTGCAATTCTTAAATCCTCTCGAGGCGATCCCAATACACGCAGTAATTCAACTGGCATCGAATTCGTCAAGAGGACTGATTTTGCGGCGCGACGTTGATTGGGGCGTTGTAGCTAGGTTCTCGTTACTGTTGCTGCCCTTTGGCGTCCTTGGGCTGTTCGTCGCCGGCGCATTTCCAGTGACGTTGGGGCGAATCTTTGTTGCCCTCTTCGCCTTAGTTCTTGTTTGGTGGCCACAGGGACTAGCGAAGATCAGTTCCCTTTTAGGTGGTGGCCGTCGCTCGTTCGTCCCGCTTGGAGCGATCGCCGGATTCCTGAACATTCCGTTCGGCGTGACAGGTCCCGCGATTGCACCGGTCTTTCGACGTGAACTCCCCGTGCGGACCGCGATGGTCGCAACTTTCGCAATGGCTCAAACCTCCGGGCACTTGGTCAAAATTCTGCTTTTTGCAGGTACCGGGTTCCTCTATGGAGATCAGCTCGGTTTGATAGCTGTAGGTGTGACGTCGGTGGTTGTCGGCACTTGGTTTGGAACCCGCGTTCTCAAGCAACTAAGCGAAGTATTTTTCGGTCGCTTATTTCGCCTCGCGTTAACTGCGATCGCCCTTCGAGTGCTTTTCGTCGCACTGTTGGATTAAGTGGCGAAGGATCAACTCTCGCGAAACAGCGGAGCGAATTGGATCTGAGCACCAATCAGATCAACGGGAAGGTCATCTGCTGTGTACACGTGCAAATGCGTATAGACGTCAACTTCGATACCCATGAGGTCGATCCAACCAAGCACAGCATCGCCCCAACGTTCATCTAGAAGAGCTGCCTGAACGAACTTCATATCGCTATCAGCTAGAGCATTTGCTGGAGTTCGAGCTACCAGTTCAGCAGCAAGCACTCGATGCAATACGTCCACATCAGTGGCTAAGAAAACTTGTGGGGGTTCTGACCTCACGACCGCGTATGCAACTCCGGGCATTAGCTCAGACCGGATGTAATTTCTTTAGCTTTCCAAAAGCCCGGTAAGGGTTCAGTCATCCCACCTGCGGCATAACGGGTTAAACGCTCTACAGCCTCTTCGTCGAACATGGGAACTGCGTCGAACACCGTGTAGGGCCCCACCGCGCGCAGGGCCTTATCGCCCTCGCTGCCTGGCCGAGGCAAATGAGCCGTCAGGACGATGATGCGAGCCCCGGAATCGTGTGCCTTTAGAACTGAGGCGCGTCCCAAGGTCTTCCAAACCGTATCGATTCGTAAAAGCCCAGGACGCACTGTCGTAAATGCGCCCGATACATCTACCCACCATTCGGCACCTCCTGCGTCTTCGACTTTGAAGTTGTATTGAACGCCTGCCCGGGGAACCTTCGCGTCTTTCTGCAACAAGGAAAAACCGCAACGCTCTAATAAGTCAATCGCTATGTCTTGAGCCTTTTTCCCTTCTTGAGTAGCCCGTCGCTGAAAATCATCAGCGGCGATTTCTTCGTCCGTGACTTCCAACAACGCTTCCGCAATCTCGGGGAGTGGTGGTTGCTCTCCTGCGGGTTGCCTATGTGCCCATACTCTGGCATGAGCTGCGGTGACTCGCTCACGGGCCACTTCAACATAACTCGGATCTAAGTCGTATCCGATACCACGCCGCTCAGTCAGCACAGCGGCGACCAGCGTTGTCCCTGAACCCATAAATGGGTCGAGGACTGTGTCTCCTTCGAAGGTGTAAAGGTCAATTAGCCGGCGCGGTAATTCAACCGGAAAAGGTGCTGGGTGCCGAACCCGTCGTGCACTTTCAGCATGCATGTCCCATACGTCGAGCGTCGCTTCCATAAACTCGTCGGTTGGCAAAGTGCTTCGGTGCGGAAGCCCAAGTTCAGCTCTTGAAGCGGGTGACTTCGCTCGATCGAAACGGCCTTTGCTAGCCACAATGATGCGCTCGGTGGTGTCACGCAGCGCCGGGTTGGCAGCGCTACGAAACGATCCCCATGCGCAGGACCCACTGCTGCCCCGACTTTTCTGCCAAATGATCTCGCCCCGTAGGAGCAAACCCAGGTCTTCCAAGATTCGGATTACGTCAGCGGAAAGGCTCCGATACGGTTTTCTGCCCAAATTCGCCACATTGACCGCCATCCGGCCACCGGGCTCAAGAACTCGGACACATTCGGCGAAAACCGAGTCAAGCATGCTGAGATACTCGAAATAAGTAGTAGGAACCCGATCATCGGTGTCCGCCGCCAGGGCATCCTCATACTCCTTCCCTACGAAGTAAGGAGGGGAAGTGACGACCAGTGCCACACTCGAGTCCGGAAGGTGGTCCATCGCACGCGAGTCGCCTACCAGACAACCATCTCCGAGCTCTGGGGCAGAATTAACCGTCTCGTCATTGGAGAGTACAGGCGGACTAAAACGAGCATAAAAGGCTGAAGCGTCATGTCCTTCGCGTCGAGACACGCCAAAGGTTGAGGTTGAGGTTGAGGTGCGTTGCCGATTCTCGGTCACGTCAACTACTCCCTAAAGTTGCTTACCAATAAAAACTCAATAGCTCACTCGACGTCCTGTTGGCGAGTGTACGTGGGCGATAGGACACCGAACAGCAATCAGCAGTTTGGGTAAGCCAAAATTAAAGATCAGCAGCCTCTGCCATCGCCATTTCCCGTAAACGCACTTTTTGAATCTTGGAACCGTTGGCGCTGGGCGTTACCGGAAACGCGTCGAGTTGCAGAATTCTCAAGGGAACCTTGTACCCAGCAAGCGCAGTTCGACAGCGAGTCCGTAACGCTTCTTCATCGATCGCCACTTTAGAAATAACAAATGCAACTGGTTTAGCTCCGCCTGGTAGATCAACCCCGACTACTTGCACTGCTTCGATAGCTGGGTCCTGCAGTAAGCAATCCTCAATTTCAGCGGGATTTACTAAGAAACCGCCAAGTCGCAGTACATCACCAAGTCTGGCTAGGTACTCGAAGGTTGTCAGATCTTCCATCTTGGCTAAATCACCAGTCCGAAACCAGCCGTCAACAAAATGCTTGTCCGTTAGCTCTTGATCGATTTCTTCTCCACCAGATGCTAAATAACCCGCAAACATTGAGGGGGCTTGAAGTTGTAACTCGCCCTCCTCTCCACCAGCAAGTTCTTCTCCAGTTTCGGTATCCACAACGCGTGCACGGGCACGAGACGAGATCAGTTGGCCACCCGGCGCGTCGGAACGTTCTCCGGGTTTTGTTACACGTTGCGCGAATACGGCGTGCACTTCACTCATTCCGTACAATCCGACGGCATCAACGCCGGCTTCAGCCGCTGCAGTCACAACACCTTCAAGAGCGTTGTTGAAACGGGCGTAACCCACCGGTCCCAATGAACTCAGGTCATGGCCAGTCTCAACGATTCGAAATAACATTTCGTCAGAACCGTGGAATGTCGTTATCCCGTAACGCTCGATAGCGGCGGCCGCTATTCCTGACTCGAAAACAGGCATCGTTATCAATTCAGCTCCGCGGCCCATTGCGCCCAGAAGCATCGTGTAGCCAAACACTCCGCACAGGGGAACCGCGGCAAGAACTGATGGCCCAAACCAATTTTGAAGATCGCAAGCATGTTGAGTGGGCGAATCTTGCCTATGGAGAACAAGTTTTGGGGCGCTCGTAGTTCCCGAAGTGGTGAACACGATCCAGGGGAGGGCCGGATGAGATCGGTCAATATTCGATGGGGCCGCAGAAATCAGCTCATCCCACCCAATGGTCGACCATGGTCCTTTGATTGGTCCCCCAAGGCTGACCACCGCCTCTATGGCCAGGTTTTGTGGGTCGAGGCGAGTGAGAATGCCAGCAAAGTCGATACCCAGGAACGAGGGATCAACTACCAGCAGTCGGGCACCGGACCTGCCGACGATATCTGCGACTTCGCTGCTGCGAAACCTAGTGTTAACTGAGACGATGACCACACCCAACCGAGCTGCGGCCCAAAGAAACGTGATGTAAGGAACTCCGTTGGGGAGCCATACCGCGATGCGGTCTCCACGACGGATCCCCCACTCTTCGAGTCCTCCACATAACCGGTCTACCTGCTCGCGCAAGGCTGACCCCGATAGGTTGCTGTCTCCGTCGAAATCACATACCACGACCCGGCTCAGACGAGAAAACAGTTGAGGCAAGCTCAGCTCGTCGAGATTCTGAAAGTTCATACCCACAAGCCTAGGAGAGCCGGTTACGGTGACAAAGTGCGCATAGTGACCTGGAACGTGTGGTGGCGATTCGGAAATTGGGAACCTCGCCAGGCCGCAATTTTACGCACTTTAGAGAACCTCGAAGCTGATGTCGTGTGCTTACAAGAGGTTTGGAGTGCCGAGACTGGTGAGGACCAGGCCAAGGAACTTGCGATGGCATTGGGCATGCACTACGTAAGGACCCCGGAACGTTGGTGGAAGGGCTACTCCTTCGGTAACGCAATCCTGAGTAAGTACCCCATCATCGAATCGGAATCTACTCAACTGCCCCCTATCGACGGGCCTGGCGCAAGATGGGCTTTATCAGCTTTACTTGACCGCGGTGACTCAGAGATCCCTGTCATCTGTACCCACTTAGATCACAGGTTCGATCAAAGCCAACGCCGCCAAGAACAGATAACAGCCATCTTCGACTTAATAGCTGCTCGTCACGTTCCCGAGCAACACCCAGTGGTTTTGGCTGGGGATTTCAACTCGACACCAAACTCAGATGAAATTCGGATGATCACCGGCGAAGCACCCACTCCTGTCCAAGGTCTAGCCATGACCGATGCATGGCCCCAGTGCAACGACTCACCTGGTTGGACATGGGAGAAGAGCAACCCCTACCTGAGTGTTGCAGCATGGCCTCAGAGGCGACTTGATTACGTTTTTGTGTCATGGCCGAGGCCCGTCCCACTCGGAAACATTTCGTCCGCATTTCTCGCGGGGATCGAACCTATAGCCGGAGTGACCCCCTCCGATCATTGGGCCGTGGTGGTGGATTTGGTGGAATCAGGGCTCTGACGATGCCTAGCTCTCGGGGCGCGTCCAACCGGCGCCGTTATGGAGCCGAACCACTTTCGCGGGGACACCGGCGACAACTGAATACGACGGAAATTCACCTCTAACCACTGAATTAGCAGCCACTACGCAATTTTTTCCCAAGCGAGCCCCTGGTAACACGACTGCTCCAGATCCGATCCAGCTGCCAGATCCTATGACTACCGGATCATCTTCAGGATCCTGGATGCCGATCGGTGCCTCTATGTCCTCGTATCCATGGTTTTGATCAGTGATGTACACATTCATGCCTGTGAAAACGTCGTCACCAATATCGATGCGGTAGTGACCAACGATCGCGCTCCCCCGTCCTATCAAGCATCGGTCCCCAATTATGACTACGGGGTCAGTCATCATTTGTTGCCCGGGCATCATGCCCGCCGACAAGGTCACCTGACCGGCAATCATCGTGTCATCGCCGATGCTTATCCATCGCTCTCCGTACATGTTTCCCGTAGGCCAGTTAATGATTGAACCTTGCCCAAACCGTTTATAACGACGAGCAGGCGGGTCATAAGGGCCAATTGATGCAGCTCGATTCAAAGATCTGGAGAGGCCTCGGACCACGCTCCCAACCGTTGATCGGCATCGGGAACGGAGTCGAAGCATGGCTGGATCCTAGTCGCGGCTCAGGATTTCTTATAACGAAGCAGGAGACGTTCGGCCACGTCCGAAGCCACATCTTTGAATGAACCGTCGCTAACTATTCGAGCTTCAGGCCCAAGTCTAAGCATGAGGCTTTCCAAGAAAACTGTGCTCGAAACTGGCAAATCGATCACCAATTTCTCGGCATCCTCGACTATTTCGACTGGCAGCGGTTCGATCATCCAGCGAGCATTGGCGGGTACTTCGATTCGGGCAACCGGAGCTTCGTTTCCTACCGTAAATGGCTGATTTCCGGGATCTGCCCGCGAGTGAGTTTCACCCGTCAGTTCAACTGTTTCAATCCGGTCGATTCGAAACGTTCGGTGATCATCGCGAAGTTGACAGTGGGCTCGAAGGTACCAATCACCCGCAATGTTGATCGTTTCGTACGGTTCAACAGTGCGAATCGACACTTCATCCGTCCATCGTGCGTAGTACTCAATTCGCATTCTTTCTAGGTCTCTAGTTGCGCGCCGAATGATGTCGAGGTGCTGAGGGTCCGAAATTTCAACGGCGAGATTAGAACCAATTCCCAGCGCGTCTTCCAACTTCGATACTGCAGTCTTCAAAGAGTCAATATCAGTGCCGGGAAGTCGCAGGGCAGCGTTCGCTGCGGCTAGGAGCCCTAGAGCTTCGCCGCGCTCAAGGCGTCTGGGACGACCAAAAAGAGGATTCATCTCGAAGAATATTTCGCCATCGTCTTCTATGACAACACCTAAATTGTGAAACTCGTCGTTTACGGAAACCTCAATGCCTTGAAGGGGATACAGCTCGCTATATGCGTCATCAGCATCAAGGCCAAATTGAGCGGCGACCTCCGCAACGGCGACAGGTTGATGCTCGTGCGCCCAAAGAATCATCGATAACTGCAGGGCTAGCCGCTCTTCATTTGTTCGCCTCTTCCTCACGTCGCCCTCCCTAACGTCTGAAGCCAAGAAATCACATCTTCTACTACCTGTGGAGGGCTAAGAACCACGGCGTGATCTCGCATACCAAAAAGCCAAGAACGAAAAGCTCCTGGACTGCGAACATCAACTTCGACCACGACCGATCCGTCATCTCGTCGCTCAACTACACCACCTCGGTCGCGTTCGACCTGTCGAGCTAAGACGGCATCGATTAACACGCGAGCAAGAATCCCCTTGTCAGGTCCATACAAAAGGGGATCTTCAGACATTGCTTCCACAGAATCTGGCACCTCATAGCTCGAAGCCGAGTTATCTGGGCCCTCTATAACGCCGCTCTGGAACCGGTCGACTCTAAAGTTTTTTGCGATTCCATTTTGGTAACCGTGGACGTACCAGCTACCCCGACGCCAAAACACCAAAGTGGGTTCGACCTCACGGGAAACACCTCCGTACACGAAACTGATTTTACGCCTCCGATCCACGGCGTCGTGTAGAGGTACGAGCTCTTCGGGCGCACTTAATTGAGCTCGCAGCGGGGGTGGCGATGGCAAGGCACCAGCGCCCAATTTTGCCAGCGCATCCATTTCCCATGCTGCGTCAAATTGAACCATCGTCGCGGCCATTTCTAGGGCGAGACCTTCATTGGCTGAAAGTTGGAGGTTCAAAAAAAGATCGGCATCTCGGATGGCATATCGCGTTCCGCCTGCAGCCTCATCGCTACCACCAATGTTTTCAGTGTGGATTGCTATACCGCAGTTCCGCAGATCTTTCTTATCCCGTTCAAAAGTCTTTCTGGAACTCGGACCATCGTCCACGTACAGGTCGGTGTCTCTGACGATTTCCGCCCAACTCACAGGGGCCAAGCCGGCCCGCAGATACATAAGTAATTTCCATATACGTTCGTTCTTATCCACTGCACATGACTCTAGATTCCAACGAGATCAGATTGTTCGATCTATGAAAGCCGTAACCTGCAGTCGTGAAAGATGGTCGGATACATCGGGGCCAGAGCGACCCGGCAAATGACCGTTTAGGTCCCGCGCATCGACGAAATGCTCTGAGTCGATTATCGACTGGACACGTGGACGTGCTCGTCGTTGGTGGCGGTATTACGGGCATCGGATGCGCGTTAGATGCTGTGACACGCGGACTGACTGTCGCTGTTGTGGAGCAACGAGACTTAGCGTCTGGCACTTCGAGCCGCTCCAGCAAGCTCATCCATGGTGGACTGCGATACCTCGAACAATTGAAATTTGGTTTAGTTAAAGAAGCTTTAGCTGAACGCGGACTGCTCGTGTCACAACTGGCACCTCATTTGGTTCGGCCAGTTAACTTTCTGTACCCCCTCACAAAGTTCTGGGAGAGGCTCTACGTCGGCCTTGGGATCGGCCTTTACGATCTAATGGCAAGCCGTAGCGGCAACCCACTGCCTCGACACAAACATTTGAGTCGTAAAGAAGTCCGCCGTCGAGCTCCCGCTTTAGCGCCTCACTTATATCGAGGCGCCGTTGTCTATTCGGATGCCTCTGTTGACGATGCCAGGTATGTCGTTTCAGCGGCGCGCACAGCAGCTGGACTGGGAGCGCTCGTGCTGACATCAACAAAAGTCACGGGAATTGTCCGCACCGAAAACCGGGTATCTGGAGTGGAAGTCGAATGCTTGGAAACCGGTAACAAATTCGAGATTTTGTGTGGGACCGTGGTCAATGCGACCGGAGTTTGGAGCGGTGACATCGAAGAATACGCGGGTGGACACGGTGCAAAAGTCAGAGCGTCTAAGGGGATTCACCTGCTTATTCCAAGGAACCGGATCCAACTTGAGACCGGTTTAATACTCCGCACCAGTGAGAGTGTCTTATTTGTCATTCCTTGGGATCAACATTGGATCGTTGGCACCACCGACACGGATTGGGATCTAGATCGAGCTCATCCGGCGGCGAGCCAAAAAGATATCCACTATTTGCTTTCGACCTTGAATGAGGTTCTCAACACTCCGCTGCATTACAACGACATCGTCGGGGTGTATGCCGGTCTTCGCCCTCTCCTCACTGGTGAATCAGAAAAAACAAGCAAGCTCAGCCGCGAGCACGCGGTCTCAATATCAGCTCCGGGACTGGTGTCAATTTCTGGTGGCAAGTACACCACTTATCGGGTCATGGCTGCCGACACTATCGACGCCGTCGGTATTGACCAGAACCTCGATCTACCGGCTTCTAAAACTGCGTCTGTTCCCCTGATAGGCGCTGTGGGCTACCACCAGACCCGGTCCGATGCGGAGAAACTCTCTCGAGACACCGGCCTGAGTTTGAAGGTGATCGATCATCTCATTTCCCGTCACGGAGATCGGATCGGTGAAATTTTGGAACTCATTTCCGTCGATCCGAAGCTAGGTGAACCTCTCGCCTCAGACCATCCTTATCTCCGCGCCGAAGTGGTACACGCTGTGAGAAGCGAAGCAGCTCTCCATCTAGAAGACGTCCTAACCCGTCGCACAAGGCTGTCCGTTGAGACCAGAGACCGAGGCACCGAGTCGGCTCGTGAAGTCGCCGAATTAATGGCTCCTGAGCTCGGTTGGGGCGAAGCCACGGTCAACCATGAAGTGGACCATTACCTGAGGAGGGTCGCTAGCGAAAGAGAAAGCAACAACGAGCTCAACGATCAGACCGCTGATGCCAGGCGTCTAGGTGCACGCGACATTCGTAAAGGCATGTCTTAAAAAATTGGTTGTTCCTGCAATCGGTGTTTCTGAACTTTTCCTAGAGCATTTCGAGGAAGCGCACCGATTCGGTACGTACGTCGCGGGCGTTTGTAATGAGATAGTCGTTCACCGACGAAATTTTTGATTTCATCGTTCGTAAGATCTCGATCAGCCACAACAAAAGCGACGACGGTTTCTCCCCATTCATCATCGGGCTCGCCCACCACTGCGCATTCTCGGATTGCTTCGTGTTGGGAAATCACGTCTTCGACTTCTCTTGGGTAGACATTAAATCCGCCAGAAATGATTAGTTCTTTTGCCCGGCCGACGATGGAGAGATAACCATCAGCATCAAGCGCACCTAAGTCTCCAGTACGAAACCAGCCGTCATCGAAGGCTTGGCTATTGGCGTCAGGTCGTTCCCAATAACCTTCGAAAATATTGGGGCCTTTCACCAGTATTTCCGGCGGTTCACCCTTGAGTAGCACTTCCACTCCAGGTAATGGGAAGCCCACTGAGCCAGGACGTCGTTCCCCTTCATAGGGGTTGGAGACGAGCATTGCGGTTTCGGTCATGCCGTAACGTTCTAAGACTCGTTGACCACTCACTTCTTGAATCCGTTGATGCAACTCGGCCGCCAACGGCGCTGAACCTGATACGCAAAGCCGCAGTTGACTGAGCTCTGGTGCTCTAGGGGACTCAACCAAGCGGTTGTACATCGTTGGCACTCCGAAAAACATACTCGCGTCGAATTTCTCGATGGAATCGAGAACCGTGTTGACTTCGAATTCAGGTAGCAGCACCGCTCGGGCCCCCACTGTTAACGACCCGTGAAGTCCGACTCCTAGACCGTGCATGTGAAACAGGGGCAGTGCGAGAATCAGAGTGTCTTCAGCCTGCCAACGCCAGGCAATCTCTAACGCGCGAACTGAAGACAGCAGGTTTCCGTGTGAAAGTACAGCTCCTTTCGGGCGGCCGGTAGTGCCCGACGTGTACCCGATGAGCGCTGACGCTCGAGCGCCTATCTGGTCTAATTGGACACTCGGTCCGTCCTCCAGGTCCACTGATGGATTGGTCACTAGGACGGTCGGGTCGCAAGACCGGATCCATTCACTCCACTCAGGTCGATCTACAATCGCAATCTTTGGTCGGGCATCAGAAATCACATGGGTCACCTCGTCGGCTCGGAACGCGCCGTTGGTTGGCACGACAACGGCACCCAACCGAAGCGCGGCCGCGTGGGCCGCGACAAGTTCGACCGAACTTGCTGCACTTAAAAGCACTCGATCGCCGAGTTCGACACCGACGTTCGCTAATCGCCTAGCTATGACTTCAGACCTATCCAACAGATCGCTAGCACTAATCCAACCTAGGGAGGGGTCGTGGATCACGGTTCGTTCCGGTTGGTTTTTCCAATTGGAAACCCAGACAGCCGGAAGTGTTTCACCCGATGCGAGTTCGATTTCGGACGGGTCTAACTGTTTAGGAAGGTGTCGATGCCAATTGCTCATAGGTGCGAGGCTTTCCTATCAACTTGGACACTGACCGTAGCGCCTCCCAGGTCACTCGAACCTGAAGATGACGTAATCAACAACCGCGAATTTGTCACTAAGTGTTTGTTCCAGTTGTAGAAAAACTATGTAGTACCCCCAACGGGATTTGAACCCGTGCCGCCACCTTGAGAGGGTGGTGTCCTAGGCCGCTAGACGATGGGGGCCGGGACGGAGACCGAGACCCCCGAGCGAAGGGTCAGCATAGCGAACCCCTGAGTTAGGACAAAGAGGAGTGCCGAATCCCTTGCTTAACATCCTAGGAAATCAGGGGTAAATCGCGATGAATTTTCCGATGTTGGATAGGACCAATCAACGTTTTTGGACATCAGCAACTTTATTGACTTCCGATTTACTGCTCCGCTTTAGGGACAGTAGATAATCGATTTACCCGGTGGTTCGTTTTGGGCGCTTGATTCCAGCGAGTCCCCGAGGAAACAAGAACGTCAAAAGAATCAGTCCGAGACCAAAGACAAACGCCGCTTCGTCAAGGAGATCAAAAAATTCCCCAATAGGGCCGAGGCCATCAGCGCCAGCTGCTGCCTTACCAGCCGCCCCCACAGCGGTGCGAGCGATTACTCCTAATACCGAACCCCAAATGGTACCCAGGCCACCTATAACTGCGGTGGCGTATATGACCAGTGACTGTTGCGGCGTATATATTTCTTGCGACACGAACGGCACCAGAAGTACCTGAAGCGCCCCACACAATCCAGCCAAACCAGCGCTGACCGCGAAAGTCTGCAACCGTGCCGAAATTAGGTCCACTCCGTAAATGGCAGCGGCGGTGTCGTTGTCCCGGAGAGCTCTCATAGAGCGACCGAACCTACTGTTGACAACGTTCCAAGTGACCCATAGCGCAAACGCTACGATCACAATGCAGAAGAGATACCGGTACACGGCTGTGGCCATTCGAGTGTCGCCGGGCCACCATGAAGGCGCCACAAACCTGGCTTCGATGCCTTTGCCGCTGACACCGCCCGTGAATTTTGGAAAGCGTTTACTCAGGGGCTGAAAGACGATAGCGAGACCCAGTGTGACAAGTGCTAAGTGGATTCCTTTGATGCGAAGAGCTGGCAGTCCTACTAGCGCTCCAGATAACGCCGCGGTCGCCGCTCCGAGTGCTATCGCCAGTAACCAGGGAAGGCCTAGACCGTCGACGTAGTACCCCGTTGCGAAGGCACCGACTCCAATAAAAACACCATGCCCAAGACTGATCATCCCGCCGTAGCCGGTGGCCACGTTGACTCCCAGAACTGCAAGAACTGAGATGATGATCTGGCTGGCCTGACGGAGACCGGTAGTGGAGGTAACAAAGGGGATGATGGCAAGACCAACCATTATGAGCACTACGCCAAATATCCCCAGTCGACTGAACCTCTTTGGGGCGAGACTCGTCACACCCGCTCTATTCGCTTGGTTCCGTATAGGCCTGCGGGTCGAACTAACAGGATCGCTACCATTGCGATCAACGCTGGTAATACGCTCAACTCAAATCCGATAAACGGCACGTACGCGGGAATGAGCGTCTGGCTTAAGCCGATAATAAGTCCCCCGATTAGCGCACCTTTAGGCGAGTCGAGGCCACCAAGTGTCGCCGCGGCAAATGCGTACACGAGGACTCTCAACATCATGTTGGGCTCTAAAAGCACCGAGTTGGCACTCAAGCACGCGGCGAGGGCTCCAAAGCCAGACGCCAAGGCCCAACCGTACATAAGAGTGGGCCCGACACGCACTCCGACAAGCTCAGCATTCGATGGGCTAATGGATACCGCCCGGAACGCCAATCCGGTTCGAGTGTGGCGCAATAACAAAACGAGGAGCACAAGGACGGTTAGCAAGACAGCCCATACCCCAATGGTGGAATAGCGAAGTCGGGCGCCAAGGATGGTGAAGTTTTGTCCTGCTCCGCTGGGAAAGACTGCTGGAAACATCCGCGGACCCGTGCCCCACCACTGTGCCATGAGCGAGTTAGTTGCTAACAAAATGCCGATGGTGATGTTTACTAAAGCTAAATCTGGTGCCCGCCCTAAGGGCCGAATTAAGGCTCTTTCGGTTATCGCGCCACCTGCCATGCCGCAAATCACAGCGCCGATAATTGCTAACGGAATCGGAAAAGGCACCCCTGGTACAAGACCCGCAAGCCCTCCTCCGGTTAGACGCGGCTGCGGCCCGGAGAGAAAAATGAAAGCGATATACGCGGTAAACGTCGCCATTTCGCCTTGTGCGAAATTGAGGAGCCCCGTTGATCGAAAAATGATGACGAGCGCTAGAGCCAACGACGAGTAGATCGCGCTGTTGAACAGCGCGTCAAAGATGCGTTGGAGTAAGAGAACCAGGTCCATATTTAATTAGGAGTTGAGACTAGCAAGTACCCCGAAAGAGTGGCGGGTATCCGGGGGGCGGATGCCACCCCGAATACCTGCACTTTCGAGAATTCGAATCGCTGCTCTATTAGTAGGTAAGGATGAACCGTTGAAGTGCGTATCCAATTACGAACAGAAAGCCAAGAGCGCCGAGAGTTCGAGCCATGGATGCCGGGCCCTTCACCGAATCAGGGCGGTTGCCTTCGGCGTGTGCCTTCAATTCGTTGGAACCTACGAGCATGGCGACAGGTGCCACCAGGATCGTCATGCGCAAACCAAATGCAAGCACACCAACAATCAGGTTGTTCACATTCATCAGCAACCAGCCAACCCCTAGCAGGACCGGTCCGGCGATAGATAATTTCATCGCTGCGTTGGCGCGTGTTGATTCCATACCCGGGTCGAAACCTGATACCGGTTCGATTGGATCACCCGCAGGAGTCAACGGAACAACATGGATGAGTTTGGCATTGATCATCCGTGCCAGTGACACGATCCCGCCCGGTGCGAAGAATGTGAAGAGGATAAGGATCAGACCGAAGATGGCTTTTGCCAATGGGCCATCACCGTTAAGGGTGTACAAACCAAGAGGTACTGAAATTCTCTTTGTGAGGTCGTTAACCCAGACGACAAAGAGACCTCCGACTAGCGAGCCTTGGAGAGTTCCGACGCCTCCAAGAACTAGTCCAATGATCAAGTCAACCGCTAAGAGGAACGTGAAGTCCTGGCCAGCTACGAAGCCTTTGTCCAGGCACCACATGAGACCTGCCAGAGATCCAACAGCCGCACTGATCGCGAAGTTCATGGTTTTGACGATTGGAAGGTTGACGCCGTAGACCGCTGCACCGGCTTCGTTGTCACGAATTGCCAGCACTGCGCGGCCTGGGCGGCTACGGAGGTAGTTGGTAATTAATAACATCGTGATACCGACCATCAGGATGATGATCCAGAACCGGTAGGCAGAACCACCGCGAGCGCCGTCTACTCCGGGAAGCCATTCGAGATAACTCGGGGCAATAACTTCTTCGGATACGCCTTTGCCGTTCGGTCCACCTGTGCGTTTAGCGATACCAAGTTCGTCAATATTGACCAACGTTGGGAATACCGCTGCCTGTGCGATCGTTACTAGAGCGAGATAGAGACCTTTTACTCTTAACGCTGGAAGGCCAATAACCACGCCCATCAAGAAGCCGACAATTAGGACAACCGGTATTACCTGCCAATAGTCCCAATTTTCGTCTTGCACCATGGACGCTGTGACGAAGGCTCCGATACCCATGAACGCCGAATGACCAAGCGCCAACATCCCGTTGAAACCAACGACCAAGTTGACCGCCAAAATGGCGACACCCATAATCAGGGCCCGGTTCATTTTGCCGATTTCAAACGGCTGTAGAACCAGAGGTGTTAGGAGCAAAAAGCCTGCTAAGTAAGCCCATTGGACGTACTGCCATTTTTTATGTTCTGCGCTGTTTTTTGCAACAACAACTAGTGATCCACTCATTTTTGAAACTCCTCTTTGTTGTTGACTCAGACGCGTTCGACTCGGCGGGTACCAAAGAGGCCCGAGGGTCGGAACAGTAGGACGATAAGGATGACAAGGAACGCTGCAGCTAGCTGCAGAATTGACATGTAGAGCTGGCCGAATACAACAACGCCGCCCCAGGTAACTGCGACAGCTTGAATCAATCCAACCAAGATGCCGCCGAGAACCGCGCCTCCAAGGCTGTCAAGACCACCAAGCGCTGCGCCTGCAAGAGCGTAAATAATGATGGTCGCCATCATGTTGGGATTCACGCCGCCAAGTTGCGGTGCTACCAGCACTGCTCCCAAGGTACCGAATGCTGAAGCTATAGCCCAACCGAACCCGAGGGTGCGACCGGTGTGAACTCCAACTAGTCGTGCCGACTCGACGTTGCACGAAACGGCTCGGAAGGCCAACCCTACTTTGGTTTTGTTCAGGAGCAATCCGAGAACGACTAGGGCAACCGCGAGGGTAAACCATATACCTAGGGACTGATACTTCAGTCGGCTACCAAAGACGATGATGAAACGGTCGCCGCCGACGCTGGGAACCCAAGAGGGGAACTTCCCGAATGGATTGCTGAGAATGCGCACCTGATAGTTCCAGATATCGCCAGCGACCGCATTGATAATTAGGAATAACCCAAGTGTGATCAGTACGACCGGTAAATGGTCCGAAGGGTCGAATGGTCGGGTCAACGACCGTTCAATTAGGACCCCTAGGCCCGCACTGAGGCCCATGGCTATCAGCATGGAGAGCCACAACCAAAGGCCTTGCTCCATGTGAAGCACGTACACGAGGAAAGCGCCAAGCATGGCTAACTCACCCGTCGCGAAGTTAATCAAGGTTGTGGCCTTGAAGATCAGTACCAAAGCTAGAGCCACAGTGCCATAAATTGCGCCGAGGCTCAGCCCGTTAAAGATGAAGTCAGGAAGGATATCAAAGTTCCAATTCATTGCTTCTAGCCCTCCTCAGGCACCCAAGTACGCTTCCTGCACAGCAGGATCGTTCTTGAGTTTGTCGGCGGATCCGTGCAGGGCGATCTCGCCTGACTCGATGACGTAGCCGTAATCGGCCATATCAAGAGCGAGATTCGCATTTTGTTCAACGATGAGCATCGTAAGGCCCGTCTCTTTGTTCAGAGTGGCGAAACGTTCGAACAGGTCTTCAATGATGAGCGGCGCCAATCCGAGCGACGGTTCGTCAAGAAGCAGAAGTCGTGGGCGAGCCATCAGAGCGCGAGCAACAGCAAGCATCTGTTGTTCACCACCAGATAATGAGCCCGCCATCTGAGCGTGACGCTCAGCGAGACGTGGGAAGATTTCGAACCATCGGTCCACGTCATCTTTGACTTCGTTGTCTTTTCGGGTATACGCGCCAACCAATAAGTTGTCCATCGTGGACAACTCAGAGAAAGTGCCACGGCCCTGAGGTACGTGAACCATTCCCTTTCGGACAATCTCCGCTGTTCCGGTTCGGCTGATGTCTTCATCACCAAGAATCACGGTTCCAGTGGTGTCGCACATGTTGCAGATAGCTCGGAGTGTGGTGGTCTTGCCGGCGCCATTAGCGCCCAGTATCACCGAGACACCTCCCGACGCAACTTCAAAGTCTAAGCCTCGCAAGACCTCTACAGCGCCATATGAGGCGTGCAGATTTTCGACCTTCAGGCCGATTTCGTCAAAAACGTCATCAACCATCACGAACTCCCTAGATAGGCCTCAATGACCTCTGGGTCGTTGCGAACGACATCCGGGTCACCGTCGGCGATTTTTCGACCAAAGTTTAGTACGACCAGCTTTTCTGAAATCCCTAGAACCATGCGCATATGGTGCTCAACCAACAGAATCGTCAGGTTATGACGGTCCCGCAGGCCTCTGATGTCCTCCGCCAACGAATCAACCTCTTGGTGAGTCAAACCCGATGCTGGTTCATCAAGCATGATCAGGCGGGGATTCGCGATAAGGGCACGAGCAAGTTCGATGCGCTTGAGCGTTCCGAAGGGAAGACCCGCAGCGGGGTGGTAGGCGACGTCTTGAAGGCCAATTTCCTCGAGTGCGGCCCATGCTCTGTCGCGAAGTTCGTTCTCTTCTTTTCGCATCGAGGGCAACCGCAGAGCGGAAGTAATGACGTTGGCTTTCGTATTGGTGTGATCACCTACCATCACGTTTTCAATTACCGACATACCTGGCCACAACGCCAAGTTCTGGAATGTTCTGTACACCCCAACTCGACTGATTTGGTGAGCAGACATAGCCAACAGGTCTTGACCGTCAAAGGTCACCGATCCTGCCGTCGGGTCGTAGATTCGACTGACCACATTGAACAATGTGGTTTTACCAGCACCGTTGGGTCCGATGAGCCCGAGGATCTGTCCTTCATCCATCGTGAACGACAGGTCGTCAAGCGCGCGGATTCCGCCAAACTGCACCGATATCTCTGAGACTTCGAGCAAAGCCACGCGTTGCACCCCCTCTCTCTCTACGCACAGGCGTCATGCCCAGCGAATGCGCAAGCTACCAGCCTGAACCGGCGGCGCAAGTTTCCTTTGGTTTATTTGTTCTGCTTTCTTAGCCCAAATGGGCGACAAAATCATTCGTTGCGGGCATCTATTTTGAAAGAGGGCGTCTTTTGTGCCTCACCAAAAACGCTTCTTTGGTTCGGGGAGGAGGACTCGAACCCCCAACGACTGGACCAGAACCAGCTGTGTTGCCAATTACACCATCCCCGACCGGATGGGCTCGGTAGAGCGAAAGGGTCAGGGTAGCGCGCTCATCTGATCTAACAAACAACGCTTCGGAGTCCGAGCACGTGATTATTTTTTTGCATCAGCGAGCATTTGTCGAGCAACAGCGATTCGCGCCAACACAGTTTCGCGTCCTAGGGCATGCATCGATTCAAACAATGGGGGACCCACAGATCTGCCGGTCACTGCAACCCGAACCGGCGCTTGCGCCTTACCTAATTTCATTTGGTGCGATTCGCCGATTGTTCGCAGCGCGTCATGCAGCACATCAACTTCCCAGTCTGTGTCAACAAAAACTGTGTGCACCGATTCAAGGATGAGAGCCGCTTCTTCCTTGAGCATGATCTTTTCCCAAGCGTCGTGATCAATCTCCGGTGACTCCATGAAAAAGAAATCGAGTTGCGGCGGAGCTTCAGAGAGCACCCGCGTGCGTTCTTGAACCAATGGGGCAACTTTCGCTAACCGAGCTGGATCCACCATGTCACTCCAAGGTTGATCCTCAATCCAGGGTTGCAAGGCTTGAGTAAAATCTTGCGGGTTCATCGCACGTAAATATTCGCCGTTAATCGCTTCGAGTTTTTTTGCGTCAAACATGGCCGAAGAAGGGTTCACATCACCGAGTTCGAAAAGTTCAATGATTTCCTCGACCGGGCGGATTTCGATGTCGTCGGGAGGACCCCATCCCAGAAGCGCGAGATAATTGATCATTGCGGTAGCGAGAACTCCTCGGTCGCGGTAGTTCTCAAGTGCTACATCGTCGCGGCGTTTGGAGAGTTTTTTCCGTTGTTCGTTGACGATCAAAGGCAAATGCGCAAACTCAGGCACGTCTGTTGCGCCTAACGCTTGACGGAGCATGATCACCTTTGGGGTGACATTGACCAAGTCTTCGCCTCGCACGACGTGCGTGATCTCTAAGTCAAGATCGTCTACGGCGTTAGCGGTGAAGAACGTTGCGCTTCCATCACTTCGACGCACCACGAAATCCTCAATGTGGCGATTTTCAAAGACAACGTTGCCACGAACGGCATCTTCCCAGGACGTTGTGCCTTCATTAGGGACGCGAAATCGAACAGCTCCGTCATCGATGTATGCCAGGCCATCTGCAAGCCACTGTTCCACAGCATCGTTGTACAGATCGGTTCGTTCGCTTTGACGGACAGGCTCGCCGTCAAAATCAATTTGGAGCCACTCAAGCGACCGGTAAATGTTATCGATGAGTTCAGGCCGCGTGAGTTCAGCGTTTGTGTCCTCAATCCGTAAAACGAGCTCGCCTCCTGTATGTCTCGCGTAGAGCCAGTTGAAGAGAGCAGTTCGCGCTGAACCGATATGGAGCGACCCGGTAGGAGCAGGAGCGAAACGAAGGCGGTTGGTACTCACGAACTTGAGGGTACGAGAGTAAATCGCCGGTTCAGACTTCCCGTCCGAAGATCTCGAGTAGCTGCGTCTGCGGATCGGCATCAAACGCCGACCTGATAGCTGGGTCAAACAGCTCGGGCATTTGCGCCATTTGGTCACGTCGCCCTTGAGCCCAACCAAGCGCAGCAGCTACGACTTCTTCGTCAATCCGTTCATCTATTGCCAGACCTACCGATAAATCCCAAGCATGAACCGACAGATCACAGGCGCGTATGCGCAAGAATTCGACTGTAGGTATGACCTGTTCGCCGAGCGCAACAGTTCCTTCTAAATCTGCTTCGGAGAACGCTGCAACGGCGTTACGCCACGAAACTTCCCAAGCCATTTCGGGATCTTCAACAACAACTTCCCTGTCGACTGACATCACTTGTTCAAACGATGCTCCTTCAAGGATGAGCGGAACACGCATGTTTTCGATCACGCAATGGGTAACTACTTCGTACACGTCCCACTCCGCGCAAGGAGTTGACGCTTCCCAATATTCCGGAAGAATTTGGCGAATTCGATAATCCACTTCCGCTGCGGCAAGCTGATGTATCCGAAGCCAGGCCGTTGCCTTAGGGATGTCGCCTAACACTGTCCGGTGCCACAAGACGGATCCGATGGATCTATCCATAGCCCTGGAGAACGGCCGTGCTGAGCGAGCAAGCGAAGGATGGGCGGCGTGGACAGATCGAAGTCAAGCGGCTCGAGCGACGGCCAGATCGTCACCTGTGGCTCGACAATCGATATTCGGTCAACAAGTAAATCGTCGAGGCCGGTCCCAGCCTTTATCGCCTGTTGAAGGTCGTAACCCAATAACGTCAGTTCAACTATCCGCCGCCACAACAACTCGCGATGCTCTGGACTGAAACCGGCGCGATGGTCCAACGAAGAGGCAACCGTCAACACCGTTCGTATGGACTCCACAACCACCTGGGTTGGTTCCACCCCAAGATCTACGGGCCCGGGCACAAGTTGCCCAGCCAACTCAGCCGCTGCTCCTAAGTTCCCATCAACAACTTGACAAAGCAGATCCCGGACGGTGAGTTCATTCATCGGCGGAGCGAGCAACATCGGAAGGTGTTCCCATGCTGGGAGGCGCATTCGGGCCGCGAAGTCTGTACAGGCTCTGCGGTGAAGCCGCAGGATCTCTCGATCGGGCGTGAAGTCGTTCACGACAACTCCAATAACGATGCCCAGTCAGCGACGTGACGGTCTTCGATCTCGCCTGGAGTCATCATGAGAACCTCGTCTCCAACAGTTGCTACTAACGCGCGAGCGTCGACGTAGTGATGTGCCTCAGATACCCCTTCGAATCGCTGCTCTCGGATTTCGATCAACCCAAGATCTGCTTCGTCGTCAAGAAAACCCCAGATTCGATACGCAATCTCAAGGTCGTAAATCACTGGTGCACGACCAAACAATGAAGCGCGTTTCAGGGCAATTTGCACGCAGCCGCGTTCTACGTCTGTGAGGTCTTCTCTTTCGGTGACGTGTAATTGGTCTCGAAAAACGCTGCAAAGACGTAACGCATAACCCTGATCTGGGCCCTGGTGACCCATCGGCCCACCGCTGGGCTGCTCAGAATTAAGATCTCCTGGGCGTCCTGTGCGCCAAGAATTTGGAACAACGTCGGGCGAACGGTAAGTACGCGATTCAGTGATCGGCGATACCGGTACGTATCTCGGAGCTCCCATACAAAGTCAGTTTAGGGAACCGTCGACGTCAACGCGGTACCGATGCAAGGCGTAGATCAATGCGTCACGCAGAGCCAACCATGACGCCTCAATGATGTTTTCCGAAACTCCTATCGTGGTCCACGTCGACTCAGCATCGCTGCTGTCAACCAAAACACGTGTAACCGCTCCCGTGCCGCGGTTTGTGTCAAGAACACGAACTTTGTAGTCAGTTAAATGAACCTTGCTGAGTTCGGGGTAGATATCCAGTACAGCGTTACGGAACGCGTTATCGAGCGCGTTCACTGGCCCATCACCTTCGCCGACGGTAATGATGCGCTTGCCATCGACCACTATTCGCAGCGTCGCCTCGGTATCGAACTCTCGATTTTGGCCCCGCTCAACTAGCACGCGAAAAGATTCAACATCGAAGTAATCAAAACGTTCACCAGCCGCTCGACGCATCATGAGTTCCAATGACGCATCGGCTACTTCAAAGTGGTAGCCCTCGTGTTCTAGGCGTTTCATTTCGTCGACAACTTGAACCATTTGTTGGTCCTCGAGCTTTACCCCAAGCTGTTCGGCCTTTAACTCCACTGAGGCCCTTCCCGAAAGGTCCCCGAGAAGAAACCGGGTTTGGTTCCCCACCGCACTGGGATCTACATGCTCATAGGTATCGGGGCGTCTCGCAATTGCGCTGGTATGGAGACCTGCTTTATGCGCAAAAGCGGAAGTACCGACATAAGGCTGCTGATGCTGGGGCGGCATGTTCATTAGCTCCGCTACATGATGAGAGACAGAGGTCAGTCGTTCGATATATCCCAATGGCAGCGTCTCAATGCCCATTTTGAGCGTCAGGTTCGGGACCAACACAGTGTTGTCGCAGTTGCCTGTGCGCTCGCCGTAGCCGTTAATCGTGCCTTGCACATGTGTGGCGCCAGCAATCACGCCGGCTACTGCGTTGGCCACAGCACAGCCCGTGTCATTTTGTGTGTGCATCCCGATTTGAACTCCACCGAAGTGACGCACAACTTCGGCGACGATTACCTCAACCTCGTGGGGAAGTGCGCCACCGTTGGTATCGCAGAGGACCAAGCAGTCGGCGCCTTGAATGGCGGCAGCCTCCAACACCCGTAAAGCGAACTCGGGGTTGCGTTTATAACCGTCGAAGAAATGTTCTGCATCAAAGAAAACGCGAAGCCCTTCCGATTTCAAAAACTCCACAGAATCACCGACCATCGCGACTCCCTCGTCTAAAGGTTGACGCAACGCTTCGGTGACGTGATAGTCCCAGGACTTGCCGACAATACAAACCGTCGAAGTGCCAGCCGATATTAACGACGACAATGTTTGGTCTTGATCTACTCGGCCTTTGGGACGGCGCGTGGAACCAAAAGCGACAAGGGTCGAGTTCTGAAGTTCGAGTTCCGTTGTTGCCCGTTCGAAAAATTCTTCATCCTTGGGGTTCGATCCCGGCCATCCTCCTTCGATCCAATGCACTCCAAGCAGGTCAAGTTGACGAGCTACTTTCAGCTTGTCCTCTGAGGAAACCGAAATGCCTTCGAATTGGACCCCGTCACGGAGAGTCGTATCGAAGATTTCGACTTTTTCCGGCCAGGACGAATCGCGGACCCCTTGACGGTTAAGAGCGGGAGAGGAACTTTCTTCAGTCATGTTTGATCCTGAACGAGGTTCTTGTGGATAGCTGACGCTATTTCTTCAGTCCGTCCACTACTAGGAACTCCTTCACACGCCATTCGCACACGTTCCGCTATTGCAAATTCTCCGAGGAAGTCAAGCATCATGGCACCCGACAGCACGGCAGCGGTCGGGTTAGCGAGTCCTTTACCCGCGATATCGGGAGCTGAACCGTGAACCGGTTCGAATAGAGAGGGAGCCATCCGTTCAGGGTTGAGATTGGCAGATGAGGCAAGCCCGATTCCGCCGGAAATAGCGCCACCGAGGTCAGTGAGGATGTCCCCGAAGAGGTTGTCAGTGACAACTACCTCGTAGCGAGTTGGATCCTCAACAAAATAGATACATGCGGCATCTACGTGGTTGTATGCGGTTTCTACGTCGGGATATTCGGTGGAGACCTCTTGGAAGGTGCGATCCCAGAGATCGCCTGAGAAAGTCAACACGTTGGTTTTATGCACCAGAGTGAGATGTTTCCGGGTTCTGCTACGGGCCAGTTCGAAGGCATATCGAATACACCGTTCCGCTCCTTTTCGAGTGTTCACTGACCCTTGAGTAGCGATTTCGTCGGCCGTGCCTTTTCGTAAAAACCCTCCCTCACCAGCGTAAGTGCCCTCGGTGTTTTCTCTGATCACCACGAACTCATGTCCGTCGGGGAGGACGAAGGGGCGCAGGTTGACATACAGATCAAGTTCGAACCGAGCCTTGAGCAGGAGTCCTCGTTCGATAACACCTGGGGGCACCTCTGGAGTGCCAACAGCCCCGAGTAATATTGCCTCATAACGACGCAGTTCTTCGAGGATCTCGTCTGGAAGAATGACGCCATCTTCGAGATAGCGAAAGCCTCCTAATCGAAAGTCAGTGGTGTCTAGATCAGCTCCAGCAGCTCTCATGACATCGAGGGCAACCGCGGTCACCTCGGGTCCAATGCCGTCTCCACCTATTACAGCAATCTTGTGCGGCACGTCGATTCTCCTAGGGTCGGTATTCGGGGTTGGTTAGTTGATGCCGCTGCAATTTACGGCTCTAGAACGGCAACGACCGTCCCTGAGGGACGGTCGAAAGGCGCACACGGTTACCGTGTGCGCTACGAAATAATGATGATGACGGTCAAGGATGCCCTCACAACCCCCATTTTCGACAACTGGAGGCCCTACGTCAAACTGAGTTTAAAAATCAACAACAGATTTATCTCTCTGTTCTTGCCCAGGCCCAAATTCGATACGCTTTCAGAATGGCCGAAACGCATCACCTTTCTCCTGAAGCGCACGCACGCCTTGCCGCGGAGTTCAAGGATCTCACTACTCGGGGCAAAATTGAAATTGCGGACAAGATCGAAGAGGCTCGCTTACTTGGCGATCTGTCCGAAAACGGTGATTATCACGCAGCGAAAGAAGAACAAGGAAAGATGGCGGGACGCATACTTCTTCTGACGTCAGTCCTCGAAAACTGCGAAATTCTTGAACAGATATCAAATTCTTCCGTCACACCTGGCGTGGTGGTCGAGATCAGATTCGAGGGTGATGAAGTGACTGAGAAGTATCTTTTCGGTTCGATCGAAGAGCGTCGAGAAGGGCTGGAAGTTATTTCGCCGGGTTCCCCGATGGGACAAGCTCTAGAAGATGGTCTCGTCGGCGCAAAGGTCAGTTACCAAGCCGAAGCGGGCTCCTTGTCAGTAGAGATCGTCTCCATCGAGGCTTGAAGGTTTCCCATGAGTGGCGACCCAGCCATTGCCCCCAGAGAGGCTTCTCAAACCAATGACCGTCGAAACCGTGTGGTGCTTCCACGAGGCCGCCACTACGACTTGCCGGGCCGAGGTCGCACATTCGCACGGGTTCTCCAGGCACCCCCAGGGGCTCCAACCGTCTTGTTGCTCCATGGTTGGACTGCCACCGCAGACTTGAATTGGTACAGCAGCTACGCGGCCTTAGAAGGCAAATATGGTCTTGTCGCCCTTGACCACCGAGGTCATGGTCGCGGAATTCGTTCTTCGAGACCGTTTCGGCTAACAGACTGCGCTGATGATGCTGTCGCCCTTCTCGACGAACTCGGAATCGAAAAAGTTGTCGCCGTCGGTTACTCCATGGGGGGTCCAATCGCTCAACTGATTTGGCGCAGACACCCCAAACGAGTGGTGGGTCTAGTGATGTGCGCGACCGCAGCATCATTCAGTACCACGCGACAGGACCAAGTGCGCTTCGCAGTGATTGGCACTCTGGCTCAGGCTGCACGAGTTATCCCAAAAACGTTGCGTCAACTCATCGGGAGTCAGCTTCTGACCGGAAAGTCGGGGCGTGATCTTCGCCAATGGGCTGTAGGAGAATTACGTCGTCACGACCCGCTCAAGTTGATTCAGGCCGGACATCGCATCGGGTTATTCGATAGTCGTCGATGGCTTCGAACCATTGACGTTCCTGTCGCCGCCGTAGTGACAAAGAACGACGAGGTCGTCTCGATCGCACGCCAACGCGCCATGTTAGAGGTAATTCCAGGTGCAACGTGGCATGACATAGCTGGTGGTCACACCGTCTGTGTAGGACAACCCGAAATTTTTCGCGAAGCACTTTTAGCGGCTATCTCAGACGTTCTCACAAAGTCTGGTTGGACCGAAGCGGGCTCGAGATGACACAGTGACTAGTGCAGTTGAAGTACTCAGCGCAAGCAGAATAAAGGATCTAAATGTCCGGTAAGACCCTTAGCGACAAGGTTTGGGAACACCACATAGTCCGAAGCGGCGACGGACTACCCGACCTTTTGTACATAGATCTACATCTAATTCACGAAGTGACATCCCCGCAGGCCTTTGATGGGTTACGGATAAGCGGTCGCGGTGTGCGCAGAGCAGACCTCACGGTAGCTACCGAAGATCACAACGTTCCCACTGAAGATATTCATCTTCCAATCTCCGACCCGATCAGCAAGAAGCAAGTTGAAGTTCTGCGGTCAAACTGTGAGGAGTTCGGAATTCAGCTGTACTCGATGGGTGATCCTGGTCAGGGAATAGTGCACGTCATCGGCCCCGAGAAAGGTCTCACCTTGCCCGGTATGACCGTGGTCTGTGGGGATAGCCACACATCTACTCATGGCGCATTCGGAGCCTTGGCATTTGGAATTGGTACCTCCGAGGTGGAGCACGTCTTAGCGAGTCAAACCCTTCCGCAAAGCCGACCTGGGACCATGGCTATCAACGTTGAGGGCGAAGCACCCCCAGGAGTAACGGCGAAGGACATCGTTCTGGCAATCATTGGCCGTATCGGAACCGGGGGCGGCATCGGACACATCATCGAGTATCGCGGTTCTGCAATCCGCTCTCTATCGATGGAAGGCCGCATGACTGTTTGCAACATGTCGATCGAAGCTGGCGCGAAAGCAGGACTCATAGCTCCCGACGAGACGACGTTTGCCTACCTACAAGGCCGCCCTCACGCTCCGTCAGGCGAGGACTGGGACGCGGCAGTAGCCGATTGGGCCATGCTCACCACCGATTCTGATGCCTCGTTCGATCAGTCAGTGGATATCGATGCAACTCAGCTGGAGCCTCACGTAACTTGGGGAACGAACCCGGCTCACGTCATTCCTATTAGCGCTCCTATTCCTGGTCCTGATGCTTATTCCGACCCTGTTGCGGCCGGCACTGCGGAGCGTGCTTTGGAATATATGGGACTTACCGCTGGCAAGAAACTCGGTGATGTAGCAGTAGACACCGTGTTTATCGGCTCGTGCACCAATTCTCGTATTGAAGATCTTCGGTCCGCTGCTGCGGTGGCAAAGGGACGCAAGGTCAAAGAAGGCGTACGAACCCTTGTGGTGCCCGGCTCGTTTCAGGTGAAGGCTCAAGCGGAAGCGGAGGGACTGGACAAAGTGTTCACGGATGCAGGTTTCGATTGGCGTGAACCAGGGTGCTCTATGTGTCTGGCGATGAACCCGGACAAGTTGGAACCAGGCGAGCGGTCAGCGTCTACCTCCAATAGAAACTTCGAAGGCAGGCAGGGGCGGGGTGGAAGAACTCACCTAGTCTCACCAGCTGTAGCTGCGGCTACCGCTATTGCGGGGACGTTCGTTACTCCCGCGGATTTGGACTGAAAGAGGTAGGCAGATGCAAGCAGTTCGTGTTCACGAGGGACGGGCAGTGCCGCTTGATCGGAGCGACGTCGATACTGATCAAATTATTCCCAGCGATTGGCTAAAACGCGTCGAGCGCACCGGATTTGGCAAGGGATTGTTCTCCGAGTGGCGAGATGATCGAGAGTTCATTCTGAACGATGAAAGTTACGCCGGGGCATCCATTTTGGTAGCTGGTCTGAACTTCGGAACCGGCTCTTCTCGGGAACACGCTGTGTGGGCTTTGATGGATTACGGCTTCATGGCAGTGATCTCGCCCCGATTTGGGGACATATTCAGAAACAACGCGACAAAAAACGGGCTCATACCCTGCCAGATCAGTGAGGAAGCGGCGACGAGGCTCAGAGAGGCTCTCCATTCAGACCCTGAGCTTGCAGTAACAGTTGATGTGGAACGGCTAAAGGTGATGGTGCCGGCCATAGGACTTGAAGAAGATTTCCCGATGGACGCCGCAACCCAGAATCGTTTCCTCGAAGGGCTGGATGATATTGGGATCACTCTTCGCAGTGAAAAATCGATCGGGAGTTTTGAAGGAACCCGCCCGGGCTGGTTGCCTAGCACCCGAAGCTAGACAAACGACTGTCAACTAGTCGAGTTGAACGAGTGAGGCTGACCGAATACCGGGCTCTGCGTTCAAGGTCTCTAACACGTCGTCAGCTATTACTTCGTCGGAAGCCAATGCCATTAAGGCGTGGTCGCCGCGCCGATCGCGTCCTAGTCCCATAAATGAAACATTGACACCGGCCGTTCCCAGAATGGTCCCCACAATTCCAATCATTCCGGGCTGGTCATCATTCCTGATGACCAGCATGTAGTCAGCCAATGGAACCTCGACCGAGTGGTCATCGATCATTACTATCCGCGGTTCATTCCCCGAGCGGACGAGAGTGCCTGCAACGGAATGACCACCACCGCGCACTTCGACCAGGTTGCGGAATTCACCGGCATCTTGCGACCCGACATCGCGAACTAACACACCCATCTTCTCGGCGTGTTCGAACGCATTCACGAAGGTAACTGGGCTACTTACGATCCGACCCAAAATTCCTCGGAGAACCGACAAGACAAGAATTTTTCGGTCATATCCGCCTATCTCACCAGCTACTTTCACCTCTATATCATCTGGTATCCCGCGAACTAAGCCGCCAAGGAAGGCTCCTAGTCGTTCGCCGATTCCTAAATATGGGCGGAGCGCATCAGAAGCGTCTTCAGCGGCAATATTGACTGCGAAGGGAACAAAATCTCCATCAAGTGCCAACGCAACCTGTTCGGCGATGGTCACACCCGCTCGATGTTGCGCCTCATGGGTGCTGGCGCCTAGATGCGGGGTCACCACCACTTCGGGTCGACCGAACAGTGGCGACTCCGTCTTGGGTTCTGTGTCGAAAACGTCCAGAGCCGCGCCTCCAATTTGTCCGTTCTCTATTGCCGCCGCTAGATCTGCTTCCACAACCACTCCCCCGCGCGCCGCATTGACAAGGCGGGCCCCGGGTTTGAACTTGGCGAATCTTTCGGCATTAAAGAGACCCACAGTGTCCGCGTTTTTTGGCAAATGGATCGTTACAAAATCAGAGTGACTTAGTAGTTCGTCAAGTTCCACCATTTCCACGTTGATAGCGCGTGCTGAATCTGCGCTCACGAAAGGGTCATAGGCCAGAAGCCGTACGTCGAAGCCAGCTAAACGCTGGGCTACAAGTCGGCCGACTCGCCCAAGCCCGACGATGCCCACGGTTTTGTGAAGCAACTCGGTGCCTGCCCATAGTCCGCGTTCCCAGCGCCCATCAGTAAGAGCAGCGTGAGCTTGGGGCAGGTTGCGCGCCAACGCTAGGAGAAGACCCACTGAATGCTCAGCCGCTGATACCACGTTTGACTCAGGAGCGTTACAAACGAGAATCCCACGCGACGTTGCGGCCGCGGTGTCGACGTTGTCCAAACCCACGCCGGCACGTCCTACGACTTGAAGCTGGACTCCAGCATCGAGAAGTTGGGCATCAACCACTGTTGCGGAACGAATAATTAGGGCATCGGCATCACTGACTGCCGATTGAAGCTCTGTAGACGTGAGACCGAGACACACGTCAACTTCGTGACCACGTGCTCGCAAAAGCTCAAGGCCCGCCTCTGCCAGCTTCTCCGACACCAAGACACGGGCCATCTCAGCCTGCTACCAGCTCAGCAACGCGATTGATTCCCTCGACTAGATCGTCGATACCCAACGCAAAAGAAAAGCGGGCGTAGCCAGGTGCCCCGAAAGCTTCGCCTGGCACAAAGGCCACGTTCGCTTCCTCCAAAACGATCGTTGCTAAATCAATAGTTGAGTCGACTTGGCGGTTTGCAATTTTGCGCCCAATCAATCCGTGCAACGACGGGAACGCGTAAAAGGCTCCCTGCGGTTCAAGGCACTCAACTCCTTCGATTTCATTCAACATTCGGTGGATCGTGAGACGACGTTCGTCAAAAGCCGTACGCATGACGTTTACGTCATCAAGACTCCCAGTTAGCGCTGCAGTTGCTGCAACTTGCGCCACGTTACAAACATTGGAAGTTGCATGACTTTGCATATTTGAAGCTGCCTTGATGACGTCAGAAGGGCCCGCCATCCATCCCACACGCCAACCTGTCATCGCGTACGTCTTTGCTACGCCGTTCAACACGACGCATTTCTCCAAAATTTCGGGGACGACAACTGGCATCGAATGGTGAACCGCTTCGCCGTATACAAGGTGCTCGTATATTTCATCGGTAATCACCCATATGTCGTTGGCGACGGCCCAACGGCCTATGGCCTCTATTTCTTCTCTCGGGTAGACGGCACCGGTCGGGTTCGAAGGGGATACGAAGACGAGCGCCTTTGTTCGCTTATTTCTTGCTGCTTCAAGTTGTTCGACGGTTACGCGAAATCCTTGATCAGCACCCGCAAAAATCTCGACTGGAACACCACCGAACATGCGAATCGATTCAGGATATGTGGTCCAGTAAGGAGCGGGAAGTAACACCTCGTCGCCCGGATCTAACAAGGTCATCATTGTGTTAAAAACAGCTTGTTTCCCCCCGTTGGTCACTAAGAATTGGCTGGATGGAATATCCAAACCCGAGTCGCGCATCGTCTTTGCTGACAGTGCGTCCTTGAGCTCCGGAAGTCCACCGGCTGGCGAGTAGCGGTGATGTCTGGTGTCGGCACAGGCGGATATAGCGGACTCGACTATGTGGGCGGGGGTGGCGAAATCGGGTTCACCGGCGCCGAAGCCGATGACATTGTGTCCTGCTGCCTTCAAAGCCTTAGCTTTAGCGTCAACGGCGAGTGTCGCCGATTCGGCAATCTGTCCTACGGCTGACGAAATTCGATTGGTCATGGATAGGCTCCTGAGTGATCGGGACGTGTCGCAAACGTCCGACGGACATAGTGGCAGGCAATGACCGCGACTGAAAATTCTATTTCTCTTCCCGCTGGATTACGCCCCAAAGATGGGCGTTTCGGATCAGGCCCTTCCAAAGTCCGACCTGAAGCTATTCGCGCTCTTTCTAGCCTTGCTCGAGACTATTTGGGGACCAGCCACCGCCAGGCAACTGTTAAAGACCAGGTATCGAGACTACGAAGCGGACTTTCAAACTTATTTAATTTGCCAGATGGGTGGGAAATTATTTTAGGTAACGGCGGTACGACTCTGTTTTGGGATGCGGCTTCTTTCGGTTTGATCGAATATGTCAGTCAGCATTTGACCTTCGGTGAGTTCTCCTCAAAATTCGCAAAGGTGGTCCAGGCTGCTCCCCATCTCGCGGAACCTCAAATCATAAGCAGCGAGCCGGGCACTCACCCGATGCCAGTCAAGTCAAATGTCGACAGTTATGCACTTACACACAACGAAACGTCAACTGGTGTGTTGGCAACCTTGAGTCGTCCCAGCGAAGATGGGTTGGTTCTAGTAGATGCAACTTCAGCCGCGGGGGCCATCTTGTGGAACCCGTCCGAGGTTGATTGCTATTACTTCGCCCCACAAAAGGCCCTAGCTTCCGATGGCGGTTTGTGGCTTGCAGCCTGTTCCCCTCGCGCTGTAGAACGCATCCAACTTCTTTGTTCCGCAGATCGATGGATTCCTGCAAGTTTGGATTTGGGCATCGCTCTTACTAACTCTCGACAAAACCAGACCTACAACACTCCGAGTCTGGCGACAATTCTTCTGGCGGCCGAAACTGTCGACTGGATTAATGAGTCAGGCGGCCTTAAGTGGGCCGAAGCTCGATGTCGCGAAAGTAGTGACACCATTTATCAATGGGCTGGCGAAAGATCCTTCGCTCAACCCTTTGTCACCCAAGCGAGTCAACGTTCGCCTGTTGTGTGCACTATTGATTTCGATGGAGTTGAGGCAGACGCGATTAGCAGAGTGCTTCGAGTCAACGGCATCCTTGACACTGAGTCGTATCGCAAACTTGGTCGAAACCAACTCCGAATTGCTACATTCCCAGCAATCGATCCTGATGATGTGCGTGCACTGTGCGCGTGCATCGATTACGTCGTCGAATCCTTGGCGTAACCGGCGTGGCGGAAGTCTTTCAGCTACCTCAATTCAGATATGAGTGATCGGGGTGGAAAGCAATGAGTCGCGCCGGGGAGTTTTGGCGACTCAGGACACGACTCCAACAATGGAACGGATCTGAAATCAGATCATCAGGCTCCGAGTCAAAAACCCACCACGCGCCTTCTTCTAGTTCAACCTGCAGTTGACCTCGACTCCAACCTGAATAGCCCAAATACAGGCAGACATTGTCTCGGTCTTCTTGGGCTACGTCGAGTTCTTCTTCTATATCCAACAGCGCGATTTGCTCGGTAACAGCGGTCAAGCCTTTCCAGGTAGCCGATGTGGGAACCAACGCGACTAGCGCGTTTGTTTGGACCGGGCCACCCAAAAAAAATCGTGGAGTGATTGCACGGCCCTCAACCCATCCGGGAAGAACTTGTTCGGTTGAAACGTCAGATGGGCGATTGAGAATGACACCCAAAGAGCCTTCCTCTCCATGGTCGAGGACCAACACCACTGAACGCCGAAAGTTCGGGTCTTCTAGCTGGGGAGTTGCGACGAGTAGACAGCCGCGTTGTGGAGCGCTGATGGGGGTCACCATAGGGTCGGCCACCGAGTCACTCCTTCCTACAGATGTTGATCAGAAGCAATCGACACCATCGAACTGGCTTAGCTAATGTCGCCGCCTGATGCTTCAGTAACGTTCTGCTTACCTGCAGTGATCCATGGCATCATCGCCCGTAATTCGTTTCCCACGGCTTCGATGGGGTGCTGTTTTCCTTCCTCCACAAGCCGCTTGTAATTGGGTAATCCATTTCGATTCTCGTCGATCCATTCCTTCGCGAAGCTGCCGTCTTGGATCTCAGCCAGAATCCGTCTCATCTCTGCTCGTGTTTCATCAGTGATGATCCGAGGTCCTCGAGTTAAGTCGCCGTATTCGGCGGTGGTTGAAATTGAATAACGCATTCCCGCGATTCCTGCTTCGTATATGAAATCTACGATCAACTTCACTTCGTGGAGCGTTTCAAAGTAGGCCGATTCAGGCTGATAACCCGCGTCGACAAGTGTGTCGTAGCCCGCTCGAATTAATTCGGTCAATCCACCACAGAGCACAACTTGCTCGCCGAATAAGTCGGTCTCGGTTTCCTCTGCGAACGTCGTGTTCAATACCCCGCCGCGAGTACCTCCAATGCCCTTGGCGTATGCGAGAGCATCGGCTAACGCGTTGCCAGTGGCGTCTTGGTGAATTGCGACAAGCGCTGGCACACCGCCGCCCTCGGCGTAGGTCCGGCGAACGTTGTGTCCCGGTCCCTTCGGCGCGATCATCCACACGTCGACGTCGTCAGGAGGCTGAATTTGATCAAAATGAATATTGAAACCATGCGAAAACGCAAGGGCGTTGCCAGCAGACAGATTGGGGGCAATTTGTTCTGCATAGACCGCGGCCTGGTCGGTGTCGGGCAGGGCCATCATCATGACGTCAGCTTGCGCCGCAGCTTCAGAAATGCTGAGCACCCGTAAGCCCTCTGCTTCAGCCTTCGCAATTGACGAGGAACCGTCACGAAGGCCGACAACCACGTTGACTCCACTGTCGCGAAGATTCAGAGCGTGGGCATGCCCTTGTGAGCCGTAGCCCATGATTGCGACAGTGCGCCCCGTGAGGCGCCCTAAATCAGCGTCGGCTTCGTAGTAAATAGTGGCTGGCATCGATGTGCTCCTGATGGAAGAAACCGCAGTGCGGCTAAAGGTGGTCCGTTTCTAGAGATGATTCTCAGCCACTGAGGCGGCCTAACGCAATCCGACCCGTTCGCTGTAGCTCGAGAATTCCAAACTTGTGGAGTGCAGTTTCGCAGAGATCGAGTTGGTCAGGGTGCGCGTGAAGGCTGACTATTAGCTCTTCACCGTTGGAATCAACGATCGATCCCCCATATTGCGTCAGCAGTTGCTCCACCGCTTGGGCGTCTTTGCCGGACACTCGCGCCAGCATCAATTCACGTTCGATCGAAGAAGCGGGCTGTAGTTCGGTGATTTCGAGAACGTTGACGAGCTTGTCGAGTTGCTTTGCTATCTGGGTCACATCGGTATTGTGGACGTCCACCACAATGCTGATTCTGCTGAGCGATACGTCGTCAGTGGGGGCGACTGCTAGCGAAAAGATGTTAAAACCTCTGCGGCTGAACAAACCCGCTATTCGAGACAGAACACCGAACCGATTCTCGACAAGCACCGTGAGGATATGAAGATTCTGCTGAGCGTCAGCACCAGGAGCTTCGGTCATGATGGCGCCGTACCTTTAGCTTTAGCGTCTGCGTCTCCTTCGGGACCAAGAATAATGTCGTCGTTGGATCCCCCGGCAGGAACCATCGGATAGACCTTTTCGAATTGGTCAACTCGAAAATCAATAACGACGGGGCGATCGTTGATGGAGTTTGCCTTTTCGATGGCGGGGAGAACTTCTTCGGCGGATTCGACGCGAATTCCGACACACCCCATCGCCTCGGCCCATCCGACATAGTCAGGATGATCAGGGCTCAGGTAAACCTCGCTGTAACGCTTTTCGTAGAACAACTCCTGCCATTGACGCACCATCCCCAGATAGGCGTTATTCAAAATCGCTATTTTGACCGGAATTTTTTCCGCGGCGGCAGTAATGAGCTCCTGCGCTGTCATCTGAAAGCACCCGTCGCCATCGATGGCCCAGACAGTTCGTTCAGGTTGTCCGGCTTTCGCACCTATTGCAGCTGGGACAGCGAATCCCATGGTTCCTAACCCACCTGAGTTCACCCACGTATATGGATAATCAAATTTCCAGTATTGGCTCGCCCACATTTGATGTTGGCCCACGCCAGCGACGACGATTGTGTCGTCGGGAGTGTTGTCACGTAATTGCTCCAGAACGAACTGTGGTTTTAGCGGGAACCCACTGTCAGCTTGGTCGTATGTCAGCGGGTACTGCTCCTCCCAGCCGCTAATCGTCGATTTCCAGGCCGATCGGTCGGGACTAGGTAAAGCTGATGCTTCAAACTCAGCGTTTAGAGCCTCTACAGCCACTTTGGCGTCACCCTGGATGGCGACGTCAGGTTTTCGTACCTTGCCATGTTCGGCAGCGTCAATATCGACGTGAATGATCTTGGCATCTGGCGCGAAATACTCTGTGTTTCCGGTGACTCGGTCATCAAAGCGAGCGCCAAGGTTAATGAGCAGATCCGACCGCTGGAACGCCATCACCGATGCATAGTTCCCATGCATGCCTGGCATTCCAAGACAAAGAGGGTCCCGATCTGGGAATACCCCTCGCGCCATCAGCGTGGTCGCAACATGAATACCTGTTAGTTCAACGAACCGTTTCAGCACTTCACTAGCGCGCGCTTTAAGCAAGCCACCTCCTGCGTAGATGACTGGTCGCTCAGCCGCACAGATCAGTTTTATTGCTTCAGAAATTTTTTCTGGGTCAACCTCTGTGTTCGGTGCATACCCGGGAAGATCGACCTCGTCAGGCCAGTACCACTCCATCATCTGATTGCTGACATCTTTGGGGACGTCTATGAGAACAGGCCCTGGGCGTCCAGTCGTGGCAATGTGGAAAGCTTCTTTTACGATTCTCGGGATGTCCGAGGGGTCGGTTACGAGGTAATTATGTTTTGTGACGGCCATCGTGATTCCGGTGGTGTCACATTCTTGAAAAGCATCAGAACCAATCGAACCGAGGGCAACTTGTCCGGTGATTGCGACCATCGGAATTGAATCCATGTATGCGTCACACAGCGGAGTGACGATGTTGGTGGCTGCTGGTCCGCTAGTCACGATCGCGACACCCGGTTTACCCGTCACATGCGCATATCCCTGCGCCATATGGCCTGCCCCTTGTTCATGCCGGACAAGCACATGACGAATTTTTGAGTCGATGATTGGGTCATACACAGGGAGGATCGCTCCTCCGGGAAGGCCGAACATCACCTCAACATCGCACATCTCAAGACTCTTGATGAGGGCTTGAGCGCCGGTGAGTTTCATCGGTCTTCTCCTATTTTGTGAAGTTTGTGTGAGTTGAGTTTTTGGCGAAGGCTAGAAACGGAAAAGGTCCCCTGTGGGGACCATGAGTAAGCGGAATCAAACAACCCGCTTATACGGGTACTACGAGGAAGAGAATGACGCAGGAGCGGTCTGTCTGTGATCCCATGCAGCCATTTTGGCGGCGAGCGGTGCTCGTCGCAACCTGAGAAGCCAGATCTCGCGTTTCTGTAGCGTGCGCAACGGTAGATTCAACGCTTAATGGCACGGCTTTCGAGGACCACGCGCGTCATCGTTTTAGCTGTGACGGCAGTCTCGAGCATTGCTCTGTTACGGGTTCCTGATGAGAACTCCAGCTACGGGTCTGGTCGTCGAGATGAAATTCGATGGCGGGTACCGACTAAGACTTCGGTTCCTTTTGAAAAAACTAGAGAGTTTGATCTGTCGAACGAAAGTTGTCCCGCTGGGCTTCCTCAACTGGAGCCGACGCAGGTCGATTCGGTCGATCTAGAGCTATCTCTCTTTCTTGATTTACCGGGGGCTATTTCACTCGTATTTCTCAGTGACAGCAGCGGGTTTGTTGCCGAGAGGAAAGGTCGAGTTTATTTCTTTGAGTCGGGAAAGGTCTTGGCCGAGCCAGTCATCGACCTCGCCGCAGACACCAGCACTGACATGGACCAGGGACTATTAGGGTTGGCGGTTTCTCCCAACAAAAAGTGGCTGTATCTCAATCGGACCGATTTGAGCGGTTCCAGCGTCGTTACGGCTCATTCATTGGCCTCAGGCATCCCCCACCCCGGTAACGAGGTCGAGATCATCATCGTCGATCAACCGTCTGCGATGCACAACGGCGGTGATCTCCTATTTGGCCCTGAGGGATACCTTTTTGTCTCCTTCGGTGACGGAGGCGGCCTGGGTGACCCACACGGACACGGTCAGGACCTGTCCACACCCTTGGGATCTGTGCTGCGGCTCGATGTGAACCCTGACCTGTGGCCCCCTCATAAACCAGCTCCAGGAAATCCAGATCTTGGCCCTGGTTCCGATCCCCGCATCTGGGTCAGCGGAGTTCGAAATCCTTTTCGTTTCTCTTTTGATAAGGCCACCGGTGACTTGTGGCTAACAGATTTAGGTCAGCAGTGCATAGAGGAGGTAACAGTTTTGACGCCGGCTGAGGCGGGCGCCAACTTAGGTTGGAACCTCGTGGAAGGTTCCCGGCCATTTATGGGTCAAATTGAATCATTTCTACGGGGCCCAGATTTCGAGTACGCCCATGGGCGCGGTCGTTGCGCGATCATTGGTGGCTTTGTGGTCCATGGCGGACCTCATCCAATTCTCGAGGATCGGTATCTGTTCACCGATATGTGCGGGGCTCAGTTGATGTCCCTGCGTTTAGGTGAGCAGCCGTCAGTACTAGCGCTCCCTTTGCACGTAACTCATCCGGTGGCGTTTGTCACCGGCCCTGCTCGAGGTCTGTACGTCGTTGATCTTGCCAGCGGCGTTTGGCGTATAGGCAGCAAGGACTGATTGAGATTGTTTCGCCGAACCTCACATGACCGCGAGATCCTGATTCTTGCAGTACCCGCATTCGTTGCGTTGATCGCTGAACCGCTGTATGTACTGACAGATACAGCGATCGTCGGTCACATCAGTACCGAAGCCCTAGCCGGTCTCGCTGTCGCCGCCGCAATTTTATTGACCGTCTATTCGATGTTGATCTTTTTGGCTTACGGCACCACAGGAATCGTCGGTCGGCTTCTCGGGTCGGGTCAACAACAAGACGCCGCCGCCCAAGGCGTCCAAGCGGTTTGGTTGGCCATTTTTTTGGGTGCCGTGGTGACGGCCGCTCTCGCTCTGTTCTCCGGAACTTTGGTGGACCTCTTCGAGCCGAGTTCTCTGGTCCGTAAGCACGCATTGACCTACCTGAGAATTAGCTTGGTTGGTTTAATTGGACAACTCATCGTGATGGGAGGCACCGGCTACCTTCGAGGATTGCAGAACACGCGTACCCCATTGGTGGTGGCTCTTACGGGGGCGGTAATCAACCTGGGGTTGGAGCTCATTCTAGTTTTTGTCTTTGATTTAGGCATCGTGGGATCAGCTTGGTCGACCGTGGTTGCTCAATGGTTATGCGCTTTCGCCTATCTGAGAGTTATTTCAAAAGCATCGTTGAGACTCCGGGTTTCTATATGGCCCAACTTTCCACGTCTCGTGCGCTACGCCAGCGTGGGCTTCCATTTGTTCGTCCGCACCAGTGCGCTTCGAGCCTCTTTTCTTTTGGCAGCCGCTCTTGCCGCACGAAAAGGCACGACCGAACTGGCTGCCCATCAGATCGGCATCGAAGTTTGGAGCCTGCTTGCGTTGGGTTTGGATTCAGTCGCAATCGCGGGTCAGGCCTTAATCGCCAAATTTCTCGGAGCTGGTGAAGTCATAACAGCGAAAGCAGTGAGTCGCCGAATGATCGGCTTAAGCATTCAAGTTGGTTGCGTCGGCGGCGCGACGCTTTTAATTGCCCGATCCCCCATCGCCCATCTATTTACGAATGACGTGGCGGTGGCAGAACTAACTGGGTTTCTATTTGTTTTCGCCGCGCTAGCTCAACCTTTGAACGCGCTGGTATTTGGCATAGACGGAATCTTGATAGGTGCGGGCGACCTGCGATTCTTGGCTTGGGCAATGATTGGCTCTTTCGCTGCATACGCAGGCATCGCACTGAGTACAGCAAATCTTGGAATGGGCTGGCTTTGGGTATGTTTGGTTGCCTTGATGGTCTTTAGAGGTGGAGCAGTTTGGGCCAGATTCAAACACGAGGGGTGGATTCGAGTGGGTGCCAATTAGTGATCCACCGACCGCTAGACCCCATCTAGTGCTACAAACTTGTACCGCAACCAGAGACAGAGGTACCTATGCCATCGATCGAGGCGATCGAGGACATTGGCATTCGCCATCAAGCACGTCTAAAGGCAGCAGATCTGCGTTCCTGCCGAAGCCTGTTAGAGGCTGGGGCCACCAAACGCGGACGAAAGGTGATATCTGAGACGGTGGGCGTCGCTGAGAACAGAGTCCTTGAGTGGATTCACAAGGCAGACATGATGCGTGTCAATGGAATTTCCACTCAGTACTCAGAACTCCTGGAAGCAGTGGGCGTTGAGTCGATTCGCAAACTTCGTCGAAGTCGGTCTGTGCAACTACACAAGGCCCTGGTTAACGCCAACAACAGCCATCGCAAACCACTTGTCAAACGCATGCCGTCACAAGATCAGCTGAAAGATTGGATTGAACAAGCTAAAGGTCTGTCTCACATCGTCAAATAGCGGCGCTGTAGCCAATCATCCTCTTCGCTGTCGAAGAATTGCGTTGACAGCCTTGCCGTCTGCTTGACCTTTCGAGGCCTTCATGACTGCGCCAACGAACACGCCTTGCACTTTGTCTTCACCCTCGCAGAACTTGATCCAGGCTTCAGGATTTTCGGAAATAGCTCGCGCGACGAGCGTTTCCAGTTCGTCGGATTCCATCGCTTCAAACCCGTGAGTCTGAGCGATTGATGCCGGATCAAGCCCGGTGTCTACCATTTCTGAAAGCACCTGCTTGGTTTGCGTAGCGGTCAAGGTGCCTAATTTTTCCATGTCGAGAAGTTCAGCGAAATGGGTTGCATCTAGCGCAGCGGCGCCGTCTATCGAAAGATTTTGAACTGCATGCATGGTCGCTCGTTGGCCATCGGCACCGGCCTCTATTGCAGCAAATACTAAGGACGACAAGCCCCGATTTACCACCGTGGCGGCGATTTCCAGATCTATTCCAGCGCTGGCCACAAGTCTCACCCGTTCCTCCGCGGGAAGCTCAGGCATTCCAGCCACAATCTCTTGAATCCACTCAGAATCGGGGTCGAGGAGCACTAGATCAGGCTCAGGGAAATAACGGTAATCATTCGCTTCCTCTTTAGAGCGCAGGGTATGAGTCCTGCCGTCTTCTGACCAATGTCGGGTCTCTTGGCGCGGTGCTTCGCCTGCCTCATACAGGCCGATATGTCGCTGGGCTTCATAGCTAATGGCCCGTTGCAAAGAACGGAGCGAGTTCAAATTTTTGATCTCACAGCGAGTGCGTAATTCATTTGAGCCAAAAGGTCGGACGCTTACGTTGGCGTCAACTCTCATCGACCCTTCCTCCAAGCGCGCTTCTGATGCCCCAGTAGCTATCAGTATTGCTCGAAGCTCCTCAACATAGACCCGAGCATCATCGGCCGATCGAATGTCGGGCCGAGAAACGACTTCGAGCAGGGGAACTCCCGCCCGGTTGTAATCCACCAACGCCTCGGAAGCCCCATGGATTCGCCCGTCTTCACCACCTAGGTGGGTCGTCTTTCCAGCGTCTTCTTCGAGATGGGCGCGCTCAATACCTACGCGTGTGCCGTTCGGAAGATCAAGAGAACCATCGATGCAGATGGGTTGGTCATATTGACTGACTTGATAGTCCTTGGGCATGTCGGGATAAAAATAGTTTTTGCGATGAAAAACCGACGGCTGGATCTCACACCCAAGTGCAATGCCGATAGTCATCGCCAATTCGACAGCTTTTCGGTTCAGCACCGGTAATGAACCGGGTAAGCCCAGACATACGGGAGTGATGTTTGTGTTCGGGTCATCACCAAAACGATTCGGTGCGTGCGAAAACAGCTTCGTATTGGTCGCCAACTCCACATGTACTTCTAGACCAACCACAATTTCCCATTCGGTCACGGTGTACCCCCAGCAGGAGCCTGCGACTCGATAAACGATGCGGTTTGGAACATGAGCGACTCTCCCAATTGAGGCGCCATAACTTGAACACCGACGGGCATGTCGTATGCGCCAGTTCCAAATGGAATGGACATTGCCGGATCACCCACCAGGTTGCTTGGAACGGTACATGTGTCGCAGCGGTACATAGTCATGGGGTCCGAGCGCTCCCCAAATTTGAAGGCAACGGACGGAGAAGTTGGCGACAAAAGAACGTCGTGATTCGCGTAAGCGGCATCGAAGTCACGTCTCGTGAGGGTGCGCACCTTTTGAGCTTTGCCGTAGTACGCATCGTAATATCCGGCGCTCAATGCAAAGGTGCCGAGCATCACCCTCGCAATCACTTCATCGCCAAAACCACTTCGGCGTGTACTCGAGTTCATGTGTTCTACGTCAGCGCCATCGGCTCTCATTCCATAACGAACACCGTCATAACGAGCCAGGTTGCTTGATGCCTCGGCAGGGGCGATGAGGTAATAGGCAGTTAGTCCGTACTCCACCGCAGGCACAGACACAAAATCGACCTTCGCACCTGCGCTACTAAACAAATCAGCTACTTCGTGCACCCGCGACACCACGTCTTCATCTATACCTTCGAGGAGCTCGCGAACTAGCCCCACTCGCAGGCCTTCGACACCGCGATCTAAGTTCTTCGCTAAATCCGGTACCTGAGAGGGGATCGAGGTGCTGTCGAGCGGATCGTGACCTCCGATCACTTCGAGAGTTAGGGCCGCATCAGCAACATCATTTGCGAATGGCCCAATCTGGTCAAATGAGGAAGCGAAAGCGATGAGTCCATATCGGCTGACTAACCCATAAGTTGGCTTCACGCCCACAACGCCGCACAGAGATGCTGGCTGTCGAATCGACCCGCCTGTATCGGAGCCCAATGCAATAGGAGCGAAACCCGCAGCTACAGCTGCTGCCGATCCTCCACTTGAACCTCCAGGAACTCGGGTGAGATCGTGGGGATTGTGTGTGGGGCCAAACGCTGAGTGTTCGGTCGAACTACCCATAGCAAATTCGTCAAGGTTTGTTTTTCCAACGACGATGGCTCCGGCGGCGGCTAGGCGTTCCACCACCGTTGCATCGTAAGGCGGCTCCCATCCCTCAAGAATCCGCGATGAACATGTGGTGGCTAGGCCTCGAGTGCACAAGTTGTCTTTTAAGGCGACCGGGACTCCTGCAAGAGGTCCCGGATCGCGGCCAGATGCAACTGCCTTATCTATTTCTGCAGCGGCCTCAATAGCTTTCTCGCGCGCGATCAGGTTGAACGCGTGCACCTCCGACTCGCGCGATTCGATCACCTTGAGGTGCTCTTCGAGAACGGAGACAGCCGTTTTGCGACCCTCTCGAACATCTGAGGCCAGACTCTTTGCTGAGCTCAAGGTAATTCTCCCAACACTGGCGGTACTCGAAATTGGCCCTCAGAAGCGTCTGGGGCTTGAGCCAAGACTTCTTCGCGGACAATGGTTGCCCCTACAGAATCATCTCTCAACACATTCGATAGGGGATATGGGTGTGACATGGGCTCCACCGATTCAAGGTCAAGAGCTTCTAATTGACTCACGTGTTCCAAAATTTTCTCAAGATGCCCAGTGAAGTGAACGATTTCTTCGTCGTTGAGTTCGATTCGTGCCAACGATGCAATATGAGCGACGAGGTCTCGTGAAAGAGGTTGGGTCATGTTGCTTAGTCTCCAAAAGAGTTCACACGTAGGGGTCGTTTGCGCTCAAGGGTTCTTCCCACCAACCATCGGGCGCTGGTTGCCACTCACCAGCGGGAAGAGGATAGATGCAATCCACGGGACAGGGTTCGAGACACTTGTCACAGCCCGAGCAAAGCTCCGGAAGAATAACGACATCAATACCGTGGTTGAAAATGGCACCGAAATTGGGTGGACAAGCTCGCAGACACGCATCGCAATTTATGCATTGTGACATGTCTATGTACATAGGAACGTTCGGCCATTTGCTGTTGCGTTCTCTGCTCTCGATACGCGACAGGCGCGCTGGGCTGGTTCCCGATGCCATTTACAGAATTCTATGGGGCCACGTTCGGTCCGAATCGACAACCGCGGGCAAAGGCCAAGATACTTTGGGGCGCTGCTGACACTCAACTTGTGCCATATCGCGTTTCCATAGCTGCGCGGCATGGTCGAGCCGGTGGCCTGATCGTTCGTATTCAGACACTTTGGGAAGGCTTCACTGAAGGAATTAATTTGGTCAGTGTCTTGCCTATGGGCATGACACAGCCAAATGGTGGGCAGAAAAGTCGGGTGAATCAGTCTTGCAGCGGCGCCCAAAGAAGAATCGCGGTACCCGGCCGCAAGAACGTCCCAGCCGCTGGTTCGGTACCCTGAACTTTGAGACCATCGCCTCTGATCTCGCCAACTTGGAGCCCTACTTCGGCCAATCGCCGCTCCGCGTCAAACACAGTCAATCCACGCATATCAGGGACTTCTTGCAAATCTGGGCCTGAGGAAATGGTCAATGAGACCTCGGACTCTCGATCCACGAGTAGTCCCGGCGTCAAACCTTGGCTTAAGACGGTGCCTTCACCGACAGTCTCGCTGGGTTCCAACTCGACTGGTCGAGCAACCCGTAGTTGAAGCGCGTTCAATACTTGTTCGGCGTTAGTAAAATCCAACCCAACCAGTAGTGGAATTGTCCGAGGGACAGGCCCCCCGGATACTACGAGCACGGCTCTCGTGCTCGGCTCCCTTAGGCGACCACCCAATGCCGGCTCGCCATCAATCAGCACTTTGATGACTTCACCCGCAACGATCTTTTCGTCGTACAACGGTTGAACAAGGTCAACCTCAAAGCCCTTGGTTTCAAGCCGAGCTACAGCTGCAGCTGTCGGTAACCCCAAAACCAACGGGGTCATTCGAAGGCGTGGACCGCTCGCGACTTCAACGACAAGCATCTCTCCCTCAGCTAATCGGCGCCCAGGCGCGGGTCTTTGAGCCAAGACAATTCCAGTTGGTACATCGTCTGTTCGCACCTGATCTTCATCGAGAACCCATGAACGTGAATCAGCGATAGCACGTACTTCGCCGACCGTACGGCCCGTGTATTGCTGAACAAGATGAGCAGGGAGTCCCTGAGGCTGAACGCTGCTCACGGCCCACGCAGTCCCAGCGGAAAGCAATGTAAACACAAGGGCGACGGTGGCTGCGAGCTTTCGAACCGGGCGCCATTTCGGCCGCAGAAATTCGTTGGAACGAGCAGCGTTAGAGCCGCCCGGGTCGTCGTCAAATCCGGTTAAAAGGAAGTTGGGGATAGCGATATTCGCCGGCTTCGTGAAACCTTTCGTCGCTTCAATTAAACCCTCGGTCAACGAGATGGCGTCACAGCGAACCTTCGATTCAAACCGGCCACCTTCGCTCAAAATATCCTTAGCTCGCTCAAATTCGGCTGGAATCTTTAAGTCTTGATCTCGTTCTCCATTCGAAAGGTTCCTCCGTATCGTTTCAGATTCACCACTTTCGTCGCTGATTGAGGCAACAAGGCTAGCGACCAACGAGTAAACGTCGGATTTTGGCCCGCCACCTCCCGACAACGTTTCGGGGGCTCCAAATTTCACCGATGGTTCCATAAGGCCAGTTCCGACCACGGAAAGTCGACCAGCCTCAGCAGCACTAAACGCGTCCGCTAGAAAAAAACCAGCGAGTTTGCTTGATCCGTCAACGCCTATAAGCAAATTGGAGGGCGAAATGTCGCCGTGACAAAGGTCTGATTGGTGAACGGCATCTAATCCCGATGCAATTTCGAAGCCAAGCTTCGTTGCTTGAGCGGCGGTTAACGGGTGACCTCGATCCAAAAGCAACTGCAAGCTAACGCTTCGAAAGGTTTCAGTAACCAAGTAGATGACTTCACCCGACCGACCCCAGTCAAATACGCGTTGCACATGCGGGTGAACGATGAAATTTGCTGTCGCGATGTCTGATGTCAACCGCCGCAAAAACTCGACGTCTTCAGAAATCGAGGCGCTCAAAATTTTGATTAGGACTTGATCGTTAGTGCCTAGGTCTCGCGCGTGGTATTCATCCCAACCCCGTCCGCGGGTGCTGTAGGAAAGAATCTGATAACGGTCGTCTAATACTCGTCCCGTCCAGTCGTTTGCCTCACCTAGCTCCACATCTCGACAGTACTGCCACAAATGCAAGCGCTCATGGCGCTAAATTCCAACAGCCGCGGAATTCGGCCATGATGTTCCGGTGAATGACTCTCATAACGGCGACTATTTTGCGGACCACGCCACAGTCAACTGGACACTACGAAGAGGCCTTGCATCAGCTGTGACAGCCATTGTCGTTTTACTGCTAGGAATCCTCATTTGGGTCGCGTCAACAACTCGAGGGGCTCCACAGGTCGCAACTTTTCCTACCGGTCTCCTGGCAGTGATCCCACAAGAAGGAGATCAGGTTCCCCGCCAAGGTCTAGTAGGTGTTTCGCTAAGCCCAGGGTGGCATCCCACGCTAACGATCGACGGGGTGACAATTCCCGATAATCAATTAGGAGCGGGTACTCGCCAGCTTGGGGAATTTTTCTTCTCGCCCGGTGAGGGCTTAGCCATCGTTGAGATGCGCACCGGCCAGGTATGTGCTCATGTAGTTGCGGTGCCATTGATGGACATTGAGGTTGACAACATTGACTACCAGTGGTGTTGGGCATCGTTTTAAAACGCGGAGCCTAAAGCACCTGTCCGTTTTCCAGGAGTTGACGAAATTCTGGCTCACCGAGGATAGGCACCCCAAGATCACTAGCTTTGTTGAGTTTGGTTTCGCCCGCCTCTCCCCCTACGACCAATGCGTACGTGCTTTTAGAGACGCTGCCCGGGGATTTCCCGCCTCGAGCAACAATGGCCTGTTTCGCTTCTTCTCGCGTAATAAACCATCCCTCTAAGGAGCCGGTAACAACGATGGAGCGACCCGCCAGAATCTGTGGGACATCTACTTCTCCCTCGACCAGATCGAGACGAACTTCACTAATTCGGAGCTTTTCGACTACGGCTCTGTGATGATCGTCCGCGAAAAAGTTTGTGACGCTTTTTGCTATGACCGGTCCGATCCCGTCGATCGCAGCGATCTCGTCGACCTCGGCGAGTGAAATCGCGTCAATATCGCCAAACCGACGAGCCAGCAGTTCAGCGGTGCTCGGACCTAGATGTTCAACGCCTAGTCCGATGAGAAGATTCGCCAAAGGACACTCACGTGCTTGATCGATGGCGGTCAAGAGATTCGTGACAAGGGTTTCATTGCTGGAGTCGCTAACCAAGACCTCTAGAAGCTGTTGTTTCGTCAACGCAAACAGGTCACCGACGTCCTCAACAAGCCCCTCTTCAACGAGAAGCCGCACGGTTCGTTCCCCTAAACCTTCGATATCTAACGCGTTTCTGCTGGCGAAATGACTGATGCCTGTTTCTATTCGCGCCGGGCACCGCCGGTTGATGCAGTAGGTGTTTGCGTCACCTTGGGATCGTTCGAGGCTCTCCCCACAACTCGGGCAAACCTTCGGAAATTCCCAGGGTGTTGACGCAGCCGGTCGATCGGCGCGGACCGGACCGACAACCTCTGGAATCACGTCACCCGCTTTGCGGACAATAACGGTGTCGCCTGGTCGTACGTCTTTAGCTGAGACCTGATCTTCGTTATGTAACGTTGCCATTCCTACCGTGGATCCCCCAACAAAAACTGGTTCCAGAACGGCGAAGGGCGTTGCCCGACCAGTGCGCCCAATGGAAACTTTAATGGTCATCAGTCGCGTGGTTTTTTCCTCGGGTGGGAATTTGAAAGCTATGGCCCAACGAGGCGCCCGGCTCGTCGATCCCAATATTTCTCGTTGAGCTAGGTCAGCAATCTTGATCACCACTCCGTCGATTTCGTAATCAGGGCTATGCCGATTCGCCATCCACGCTTCGCAGAATTGGCGAACCTCAGCGAAGTCCGAAAATTGCTGAAGTTCAGGGTTTACCGGTAGCCCAAGCCGTTCAAGTAAATCAAATGTTTGCTCAGACGATTCCATCTTGGGGCCACCAACAACTTCGCCGAGTTGGTAGCTCCAAAAGGCCAGTTTCCGTGATGCTGTTACTGACGGATCTTTTTGACGAAGGCTGCCAGCGGCGGTGTTTCTTGGATTCGCGTAGAGAGCGTCACCTTTTTCGAGTTGTTCGTTATTGAGTTCTTCGAACCGTGAGATTGGTAGATATACCTCTCCTCGAACTTCTAGGACCGTGGGAGCGTTTTCGATGCGATGAGGGATGTCGTTAATGGTCTTAACATTCAGAGTTACATCTTCTCCGGTTCGACCGTTTCCCCGTGTCGCCGCTTGAGTCAAGTCTCCATTTTCATAACGAACCGATACGGCCAGACCGTCGAACTTCAACTCGCAAACGAACTCATGGGTCTCCGTTTCACCCAAACTCTTGATGATCCTGTCGTGCCACGCGCTCAGTTCGCCAAAGTCCATAGCGTTATCGAGCGACATCATCGGGACCCGATGTTCGACTGATGAGAAAAGCTCGTTCGGTGTGGCTCCTACCGCAAGGGTTGGTGAGTCGACAGTCACAAGATCTGGATGGCGGCTCTCAATTTCTTTTAATTCGCGTAGCAGTTCGTCGTAGGTGGAATCAGGCACGCTGGGCCGATCACGGCCGTGGTATGCCTCGTTATGAGCCGCTACCTGAGCTCGTAGTTCAGCCGCCCGATCATGGTCTGAATCAGATTCACTCATGACAAACCCGACTCTAGCTAGCTAAAGGCAAAGGATTTGCGGTTCTAATACATCAATAGTTAGGACCAGTGACTCCAAATAAGCCACGATTGAGGTGTGGACGTTCGAACACCGCTCAGAATCTTTGTCGGTCTATGGGCGTTATTTCCGTTCACGGTGGGTGCTGTTATCGATACTGCGTTGAGTAATCAGCCCGACCTATTTAAGGTCTGCGTGTCGATCGGAGTGTGGATCCTGTGGGTTGTGGTGCTCGGGTCTTCCATGATCCGCCGACCTTGGGGATTAACGGTGATGCGAATTGTCGTTCCATCGGTGATGCCCGCGTTGTTGTTTGCCACCTCGGGTGGAAATATTTCGATTGTCTCTCTTACATTGGCGATCGGACATGCTGCGGCGGCTTGTGTACTGGCGTTACTGCCCGAAACTGGAAATGTCATGGTTGATGGTTTGAGCTACGGCAATGAGCGCCGTTTCTTACTTCGTGCACCCGGAGCAATTCTGGTTGGTCCGCTTCCTCTTGTCTGGGCTCTGGTTGTGTTCGGGGCCACCTCAGGTCCCTTGTTGCTAGCGTCCGGCAAATGGCTGATAGGGATCGTTTTGACGGCAGTGGGGTGGCCAGTAGCCGCACTTGGCTTCCGGTCGCTGCACCAACTTGCGCGCCGGTGGGTCGTGTTCGTCCCTAATGGCTTCGTCATTCACGACTACCTAGCGGCGAGGGAACCCTTCTTGCTTCGAAGTCAGGATTTATCTTCACTCGGGCCTGCTACGGCTGACCTCGACATCGACACCCCTGACTTGATTGACGTCAGTCAGTTAGCACCAGGTCCTGTGCTCCAAGTCGCGTTGCACGGAGAAGTGGAAGTCGTGCCGCGCACTCGCGGCATTAGCGAGGTGAGGGTAGTGAAAAGCATCCTGTTCTCACCTACGCGACCCGGAGCGGTACTGCAAGAGGCTCGGTTGAGAAGGCTGGTGCGTTGAGTTTCAGCTGGCAGTCGCGCCGCCAACAACAACGTCGTTCAAATAGAAGACCACGGCTTGGCCGGGGGCAACTTTTTTGCGGGTTTCAAACCAACGCAGCGAGCCATCGGAGTTGAGTTGCGCTGCAGCCGGGTCGCCGTGAGCACTGATTTGAGCATCGATTAGCCCAACATGGGCTTGGCCTACCCACGTGTGATTAGTAAGGCGCACCGTTTGTGAGAGGAGGTCCTGGGCGCCGCCTACCACTACACGTCGAGAAGGAACATCAACGTTGACCGCGTATGAGCGCTCCGCATTACCTCCCAAATCAAGCCCTTTTCTTTGACCGATGGTGACTAATTCGACCGCGTCGACTGAGCCAAGAGTTTTTCCTTCTGTGTCGACAATCTCAGCCGGGTGCAAGTCGAGACGGTCAGATAGGAAGTGGGCGCGTCCTTCTGACGCGGTGATGAAACAAACATCTTGGCTGTCCGGCTTGGTAGCAGAACGCAGGCCCAGGCTTCCGGCTAGCTCTCGAACTTGTGGCTTGGTCATTTCACCGACCGGAAATTTGAGCATCTCCAAGTCGTCTTGGGAGATCATGTAAAGGACGTAGGACTGGTCCTTTGTTTCGTCGACTCCTCGAGCAATTCTTAGTCCGCCATCGGTTTGGACAATTCTTGCGTGATGACCGGTAGCTAAGGCATCGAAACCCAACCTTCGTGCTCGATCCAGAAGGGCATCAAATTTGATGTGTCGATTGCATTCGATACATGGGTTAGGTGTGAGCCCCGACGCGTGAGCGACGACATATGGTCGGACCACGTGTTCGTCGAATTCATCGCCATAATTAAAAACAAAATGGGCGACATCTAGTTGTTGAGCGACACGGCGAGCATCATCCACATCGGAAACCGAGCAGCAGCCTTGGTCTTGAGGACCGCCCCAAAGCTTGAGCGTCACACCGGTTATTTCGTGTCCTTCTTGTTTGAGGAGTGCAGCGGTTACAGCGCTATCCACGCCTCCTGACATTGCCACTAAGACTCGACTCATGTCGAACCGCGCACTTGTTCAACACACCGCGGCACGACTTCGAGCGCATGATCAATTTCCCACTCTTCGCTGCACCAACCAAGCGACAATCGTAATGAGCCGGCAGCAGCCGTTCGGTGAACGCCCATGGCGGCCAGTACGTGTGATGGGTCCATGGCACCGGATGCGCAGGACGCCGCCGCAGAGGCCATCAAATCAAAGCGCTCCAGCAGGACGAGCAAGGCTTCGCTTTCAACGTCCTCAATAAGAAGTTGAAGGAGACCAGCAGCTCTTCTCGACTTTGGGATGGTCTCATGACAACCAGGTATCGCTGCGACTAAGCCTTCGGCAAGACGGTTACATAGCAACCCGAGTCGGTGAATTTCATCGATTCGAGATTCGTCGAGGGCCTGCAAAGCGCATCCTAGAGCCACGATTCCTGCGGTGTTGTGGGTTCCGCTTCGACGTTCCGCTTCCTGTCCTCCACCTAGTAGCTGCGCGTTCAACTCAACGTGGGGACGAGTCGCGAGCACACCGACTCCTTTAGGGGCACCAAACTTGTGTCCGCTGAGCGACATGAGGTCTGCTCTCGCAGCGGCTTTAGCTATGTCCATCCAATTGACCGCTTGAACAGCATCTGTGTGGAGAAGCGCTCGCGGCGCTTGCCGGTCACGAACCTCCGCTATGGGTTCGAGATCAATCATCCGTCCGGACTCATTGTTGACCAGCATCACCGACAGAACCGACACTTCGTCGTCAAGGATCGCTTCAAGATGTTCAAGGTCCACATCGCCCTCGGGAGTGACTTTGATAATCCGTCCTCTATGCGACTCCACTGGATATAGAACTGCGTGATGTTCGGTCGCGGGGCACGCAGCTATGCCCGAAGAACCACAGACACCATGAATTGCGAGGTTGTCAGATTCCGTTCCGCCGCTGGTAAACACAATTCCGTGAGGGTCGAAACCAAGCAACTCGGCGCACACCTCTCTGGCATCGTCAATCGCTCGTCTCGAAGAGCGAGCCAAACGATGAGCACCTGATGGATTACCAAATTGGTTGGTTAGGTAAGGCATCATGGAGTCAAGAACAACCGGCCTCACAGGGGTAGAAGCCGCGCAGTCCAGATATGCCAACTGGTCTAAGTTCGTGCTCTCCATCCCACTTAGGCTAGGCCCCAAATAGAGGTGGCAGCGTGGCGCTATCCAATACGCCGAACTATCAAAGTTCAACTTATGGGGATGGGTTCGCTGATATCTATGATGACTGGTATCAAGATGTGACCGATGTCGACGGCACAGTCGAGTTCATCATGAGTCTTGCCCAAGGAAAAAAGATCCTTGAGTTAGGCGTCGGAACGGGACGCCTTGCTCTACCGATTGCGTCGACAGGCGCTCCGGTATCCGGTGTTGACTCTTCCTCTGCCATGTTGGATCGTCTAGCCAGAAGAGATCGCTCCCATTTGATCGAAACTCACCTTGCGGATATAGCGCACTGGCTGCCAACGGGCCCATTCCAAGTGATTTTCTGTGCTTACAACACCTTTTTTAATCTGGTGGCGTCGAATGCCCAGGAAAGCTGCCTCGAACTGGTTGGACAGCGACTTGAGCCCGACGGGCGATTCATACTTGAAGCTTTTGCGCCATCTAACTCGCCTGATCTTCCAACCAGAGGAATCGAGTGCCGACACACCGCCGATGCAACCGTGTTGAACATAACTATTCGAGAACAGACATCAAGACTGATTCGTGGCCAGAGTGTGGAAATTAGTGAGGGGGAAATCACACTTCGTCCTTGGCGTATCCGTGTTCGAACGCCAAGCGAGCTTGACAATTTTGCAGGACGTAGTGGCCTCAGATTGCTGGAACGTTGGGAAGATTGGCACCGAACCCCGTTCACGAAGAACAGTGACCGCCATGTATCGGTCTACGCTCCGATTCGTGCGTGACTTTACCGATAGGGAGACAGGCATAAATGGAAATTCGAGTCGTAATTAATCTTCCGGCAACTCCAAATGAGGTCTGGACCTATCTAGCCGATGTAACCAAACACAGCGAATGGATGATTGACGCAGTACGCGTAGAAATCACATCGAAAATTTTGGAAGGCCCTGGACTCACATTTGACTGCCTTACCGCTGTGGGCCCATTTCGACTCCGCGATCATATGAAAATTCTTGAGTGGCAGCCCGATCATGTGATGGGCGTCGAACACTCAGGAATCGTTACCGGTTTCGGTCAATTTACTCTTGTCCCCAACACGGGGGGGACTCAATTTTGCTGGGATGAAGCAATCCAATTGCCATGGCACTTTGGCGGCAAATTAGGAGAGCGGGTAGCCAAGCCCATTTTGACCGGTATCTGGAAACGAAATCTGAGGGGGCTCCGAAGGCGCATTATTGAGCGTCAAGAAGCTGGGCTCGGTCTGGAGCCCGGTGGTTTAATAAATATTGGTTCGGAATGGGAACTTCGCCATTACGGACCCGAGCACGTAGTTCGAACCAGCACTCAAGGCGTGAATTTGTCGCGAGAGGCGGAAGCGCTCGTCGCTGTCAACTCCGCTGGCTTTCCAGCTCCTGTGTTCGTGCAACAACTGGACCCTTCATCGATCGTTATGGAACGCCTGGATGGACCCACAATGCTTGAGGATCTCACGTCGAGGCCTTGGACTCTGAGCAGACACGCAAAGAACTTGGCGAGGCTGCATCGAGCGCTGGGAACGGTTGCTGCTCCTTCCCACTGGGAACGAGTAAGCGAAGGGGAGTCCGTCGTGCATCTTGACCTTCACCCCGGGAATGTCAAAATGAGTTCGCGCGGTCCAGTGGTCTTGAACTGGAGCCGATCGGCCCGCGGCTCTTCAGCGTTCGATGCTGCTGTCACTTACGTGATTCTTCGGACTGGCACGTCGCGCGATGGGCGGTTTGCCCGATTATTGATTGGAACGTTAAGAAAACGATTTTCTAATATTTTCTTGAAGGAGTTCGGAGCAAGCGAAGTGTTAACTCGCGTGCGTGAGGCCGCTGAACTTCGACTCTTGGATGCTGATCTGTCATCGCACGAGAGAGAAGCAGTGTTTGCACTGGCTCGCGATGAACTTGACTAGGGCTCAGTCACTCTCATCGATTTCGAGAAGACGCTCCGCTGCTGCATAGGGATCAATCTCCCCGCTCTCCAGTTTTTCGTGAAGCTCTGCGCTTTTCGGACTGTCCAAAATTCTTTGCACTCGGACTTCAAGGCTCCAGTTCAGAATTTTTGACAACTCAGCTTTGATTCGGTTACGTCGGCGCGATGAAAGCTCGCCACTTTGCGCAAGGTAGGAGCGATGTTCTCCAATTGTGGTCCATAGCTCTTGAGCACCATCACCCTCGGTACCCACCGTCATGAGGATCGGAGGTTCCCAATCACCCAACGAGGAGAGCTCCAGCATCTGTTGAATGTCACGACGGGTGTCGTCTGCGCCTTTGCGATCGGATTTGTTAATCACAAAAATATCGGCGATTTCCATTAGGCCAGCTTTGTTCGCCTGAACAGCGTCACCCCAGCCAGGATTCACAACAACCACGGTGGTGTCAGCAGCTTCTGCTATGTCTACTTCGATCTGGCCAACACCGACGGTTTCGATAAGCACCCACGGCCAGCCAAGCGCATCAAGAACTCGGACTGCTTGGGGAGTAGCAAGGCTTAACCCTCCCAAGTGACCTCGAGTGGCCATAGAACGAATATAGATACCCTCGTCAGTTACGTGATCTTGCATCCGCACTCGATCACCCAGGATTGCGCCTCCAGTAAAAGGTGAAGAAGGGTCAACAGCTAAAATCGCCATCCGCTCGTCTATGGTCCGAACAACGGTCGCGAGCGCCGCAGTCAACGTGGATTTCCCTGAACCTGGAGCCCCCGTCATTCCCACCGTGTGAGCGCGGCCGGCTCGTGCAAACGTGTGGGCACCAAGTGTTCGTGCTTCTTGGCTTCCGCGCTCAATGATCGACATCAGTCTGGCAAGCGCGAGTCGGTGCCCATCGCGTGCTGCCTCGAATAAGGCGACGGGGTCTGTGCTCAGCCGGTTCATCGGGGATGGTCGGATCGCGGACAATAGGTCAGGTCCTCGTGACTAGCGCACCGACCGACGAGAGTTTACCGGCCAAATCTTCATATCCCCGATCGACGTGATGCGCATCCGAAATGATGGTTTCTCCTTCCGCCGCCAGCCCGGCGACCACTAAGGCAGCTCCGGCCCTGATGTCATGAGCTCGCACAGGTGCCCCAGAAAGCCGCTCAACGCCGCGTACCACAGCATGTCGACCCTCAGCCCGAATCTCGGCGCCCATCCGCACTAACTCATCTATATACCGAAATCGGCCGGCGAAAATGTTTTCAGTCACCATTCCAGCACCTTCAGCTACGCATAGAGCCGTCACTAAAAACGGCTTGTAGTCGGTAGCCAAACCCGGGTAAGGCAGAGTCGAAATATCAACCGCTCTAAGCCGGTTCCTAACTTCAACCCGCAGTCCCGATGGCTCAGCCGCCAAACTCATCCCCATCTCTTCGAGTTTGCGAATCAACATTTCCATGTGGCCCGGACGAGCGCCTTTGAGTAATAGCTCACCTCCACATACCGCCACTGCTGACAAAAAAGTGGCGGCCTCTACGCGATCTGGGATCACCGTGTATGTCGTCGGCCGCAAAACTTCAACACCTTCGACTGTGAGACGAGACGTACCCAACCCGTCGATCGTCGCGCCCATTTGGGAAAGAAAGTTTGCTAAATCTGTGATCTCAGGCTCACGTGCCGCATTTTCAATAATTGTTGTTCCTCTGGCTAGAACCGCCGCCATCATTAAGTTCTCAGTCGCGCCAACCGAGGGGAATTCAAGTAGCACTTCAGCACCGACGAGTCGATCAGCTTTGCCAGTGATATCGCCATGTTCATGAGAGAAAGTCGCACCTAACTGCTCGAGGCCCTGAAGATGCATATCAATTGGTCGTGAACCGAAGTCGTCGCCGCCTGGCATGGCCACCCTGGCACGCCCAAGTCGCGCTAACAGAGGTCCAAGAACCACAATTGAGGCCCGCATCCGCTCGACCAAGCTGTATGGCGCCACGGGGTCTAGTTCCGCCGGCACATCAATATCGATGCGATTGCCAACTCGCTCAATCTGAACACCCATCGCTTCCAACAACTCACCCATGATGGCTACGTCGGCGATATCGGGGACATTGAGGAGGGAAGTTGATCCCTCAGCCAACAACGAAGCTGCCATTAATTTCAGCGCACTATTCTTCGCTCCGCCGATGGGAACGACCCCATTCAAAGGTCCACTTCCCTGCACAAGGAATCTCTTCACCTCTCCAGTATGTTCACCGAAGTGGCGAAGGACACATCACTCTCGTGGCTCATTTAAAAATCATCCACTATCTAGATGACCAAGAGCTTCTCCGCGTCCGTGCCCCAAGGACCGACCTTGTTGAAGAAAAAGCACTAGGCGACGACCGATTTTCTTTGGTTGATGGTCCTTTCGACTATTACGAACGTTCCCTCGAAGTTAGGTCGGACCCAAACAAACACACCGTTACCGAGGAATTCAGCTACCACTTGTCTGTCCCCTGGTTTGGAGTCCTTTTCCGATGGCCAGTGCGTCATGCTCTACGCAACCGCCGCTACGACGGAACTCAACCATTCTGGGCTGCGCCCGATCGACTAGGGAAAAGAGCTGCGACAATTTTCGCCACTCTGTGCGCGATTGCCGTGCTCTCAGGGTTTCTCTCCAACGCGCCAGCTGAGACTCATACCTACGCTGCGGACGAATTCAATGTCGATCAGTTAAGCCAGGGCGTGCTTGGCGCTCTAATACGGATCGGAACACTGTTGGCCATAGCCTGCGCCGTAATTGCGGATCGTCATGGACGCCGCCGAGTTCTCGCATGGGCCATGGGATTTGGGATCGCGGCCTCGTGCGCGGCGGCGTTAGCCCCATCGCTGGGCATATTCACCATTTGTTTGGTGGTGGTAAGAACCTCTAACGCCACTCTCGCTGTGATTGTCATGGTTTTTGCATTAGAAGAACTACCTGCTGGGAGTCGAGCCTGGGGGCTATCACTCCTGGGCATGTCAGCAGCTCTGGGGGCAGGTTTCGTTGTCTGGGCACAGCCAATCGCTGGTGTAGCTGAGTGGTCGTGGCGCCTGATTTTCCTGATCCCGGTGCTTATGATTCCAGTCGCTACTGGAGCGATTCGACAACTACCCGAGAGCCGGCGCTTTCGAGGTCATGTTCCAGGAGCAAAGCTACGAAACTATTGGCCTCGAATCGCTTTACTAGGTGGAGCATATTTTCTTCTCGGTCTGTTTCTCTCACCCATTGACTGGTTCAGAAACGAGTATTTACGCGACGAGCATGATTTCACCGCTCTCAAGGTCAGCCTCTTCGTAGTTATTACTGCAACTCCAGGAGGTATTGGTCTATATGTGGCAGGCCGTGTTGCAGATTTACGAGGGCGAAGAATTGTGGTGGTGGTAGCAGCCATAGCCGGGCTTGGATTAACAACTATTTTCTTTAATTCTTCTGGCGTTTTTCTTTGGCCCGTAGCGTTAACTGCAGTCACCTTGGCCAGCGGCCTACTCCCAGCGATGGGTGTTTATAGAGCTGAGATGTTTCCTACAGCTGTCCGAGCGCGGGCTGCGACAATTGTGGGAGCGATCGGCGTGGTCGGCGGATCAATTGGCATTCTGGCCGCCGGTTGGCTGCGAGTTCGTTGGGGTTCTTTTGGGCCAGTGATGTTTGTTCTCTGGGCAGGTCCCATACTGGCGGCAGTTTTGGTGTGGCGACGCTTTCACGAAGGCACTCGACAGGAGTTAGAAGCGCTAAACCCAGAGGACGCACCCAGCGATTAGCTGTACAAAAAGTTGCGGATTAGGGAAGTGCAGCTAGCCACTCACTCACGGCTTCAACGATGGTTTCTCTCTGACTGCGATTCGATGGGTCGTGCCGACCACCTTTGAGAAATTTCGCGGAGACATCACTGTTAATTCGATCAAGGTATGGTTCGAATTCAGTCGGTGAGCCAAATGGGTCGTTATCTCCAGACACAAATAGACAGGGCACGTCGATCGCACCAAAGTGATCAACTCGGAGTTTGTCGGGCTTGCTCGGTGGATGCAGGGGATAGCTAAGAAGGATGAGGCCAGCCGCCGACATTCCCTCCGCTACCGCCATGGAACAGACTCGCCCTCCCATGGACCGGCCACCAAAAACGAGATCGGCAGGGTCACAGCCAAGTTGGGCAGATATTTCTTGGCAATCTTCGAAAAGCTCAGACACTAGTTTCGGCGCCCGGGGCGGGGTTCTTTTCCCTTCCCGTCGGTAAGAAAATTCGTGCCGGACTACAGGAAGCGGTGCCAACGAGTCCTCAAGGGCGCGCAAAGTGGGGTGTTCTTTCGTGCCACCGGCGCCCGGCAACAACACCACTCCCGCGATCGACGGCACAGCGATACCTCCTGGGGGCAGAATAGGTGTCGACCTTGGCTGGAGAGGACAAAACATGACAACTACGGAGTTCGGTAACGGAACGGTACTGAGCGAGGTTTCCCAAGGTGTCGGGGTGATTACCTTAAATCGGCCGGAAACTCGGAATGCCCTCAGCAGCGAGGTCTTGAAGGGGCTTCCAGAAGCCATTCGTTCGCTTGAGCAACATGTCGAAGTCAATGTGTTGGTTTTGACAGGAAACGACCCGGCTTTTTGCGCGGGCCTTGATCTTCGAGAACTCGGCGAATCAGGCGGAAATATCGATCCAGATCAATCCTCAACGTTTCGCGGTCCTTTCCCTAAACGGATAAAACCACTGATCGGTGCCATCAACGGGGTAGCCGTAACCGGTGGACTGGAGTTGGCTTTGGCATGCGATTTCCTCATCGCGTCCGAGAGAGCCAAGTTCGCAGATACCCATGCTCGAGTGGGTGTGATGCCTGGTTGGGGGCTGAGTGTCCTTCTACCGCAAGCAATCGGCGTTCGACGCGCCAGAGAAATGAGCTTGACAGGTAACTACCTCGACGCCGCCACGGCAGCAGAATGGGGGCTAGTCAACCGTGTGGTACCCCACGAGTCCCTCATGTCGACCGTCCACGCCGTAGCTCAAGACATTTGTTCCAACGACCAAGAAGGGGTACGACAAATGATCAACACATATGAACGCACCTCTGGCGTCACTGTTGAGGACGGCTGGGCACTTGAGTCGTCGATGGGTGAGGAATGGTTGCAACGCACCGGCTTTACTCCCCGAAAGGTTGCTGAACGTAGAGCCGATATTCAAGGTCGAGGCAGGGCACAAAACAGTTAGAGATTCATCCCTCACGGGCGTCGATCATCTGAACAATTTGGTTTGCGATTTCTAGACTTGCAGTTGCCGCGGGACTAGGCGCATTCAGGACATGCATGCTGTTTCTTGCCTGTGTTATTGCGAAATCATCAAGCAATTGGCCATCTGCGTCCATTGCCTGAGCCCGCACCCCAGCCGGGCTTGCTTCTAGATCTTGTGCTCTGATCTCAGGTACTAGTCGCTGCAAGGCTCGAACGAACGCTTGCTTACTCAGAGATCGCCAAACTTCTCCCGCGCCAGTACGCCAGTATTTGCGCGCCAGCTTCCACAAACCTCTGTTCGTTACATGTTCAAAGACTTGCGATGCGCTGACGTCTCGCCAGCGATAGCCCTCTCGATCTAACGCCAAGACCGCGTTCGGTCCTGCATGTACTGCTCCATCTATCATTCGAGTCAAGTGAACGCCCAAAAAGGGGAAACTTGGGTCCGGCACGGGGTAGATCAGACCGTTCACGAGGTCGCACCGTTCGGGAACTATTTCAAAATATTCGCCTCGAAATGGAACTATGCGGTTCCCACCAGATGCTCCGACCATCTCGGCTACTTGATCACAGCGAAGCCCAGCGCAATTAACAACTAGCCCTGAAATTATTTCGCCGGCTGACGTGGAAATCCGGGCTCCTTCGCCAGAGTCTTCTATCCCTAAAACGTTGGTTTCGTATTTGACGACGCCGCCAGCCGTTTCGATCTGACGACTGAGAACCTCGCAGACCGCCGCGTAGGAAACTATCCCCGTTGAGGGGACGTGGATGGCCTCGATGCCCGCACAATTCGGTTCAAGTTCAGTTAGCCGATTGCGATCAATAAGTTCCGCGTCCAAGCCATTCTCTCCTGCCCGAACGTGGAGGGCACGCAATCTGTCGAGCTCGTCGGGGCGAGTCGCCACGATGACCTTGCCGCAGACATCATGTTGAATCCCGTGTTCTTGACAGAAGTCAACCATGGCCCTTCGACCGGACACCGCAAGTCTGGCTTTCATAGACCCCGGCGCGTAATAGATACCTGAGTGAAGTACTCCGGAATTACGTCCCGTCTGATGCCAAGCTGCACCAGGTTCTCGTTCAAGTACCAGCACAGATCGCCCGGGATGCTCAACGATGTATTGGTGAGCGGTCGCGAGCCCAATGATGCCTGCACCAATAACGACTAGATCAACTCGATTCGATATCAATAGATCACGCGCTTCTTCGGTCAAGTAAAATATTGCGCGCCGCGGTCAAAGCGTCAATCCGACTACCGGCTTCTGATGCTGCTCCACCGTGATCTGGGTGGGCGCTGCGGAGCATTTTCCTGAAGGTTCGGCGAACTAAACGCGAGTCGGGTATGTCAGTAGGTGGTTGCGTCGGAAATCCCAAAACTTCAAGGGCCCAGGCAACTGGGTCGACAATTTGATTTCCGTTCCAGGGAACCTCCGATGAATCCCCGGTTAGATACCGAAGCAAATCTCGACTGTCTTGGCCTTGCCAACGCCGAGCGGAACGCAACAGGGTGAGCAGGCTTCTACGCGTCGGGGAGGGTTCGTGGCCTGCCCTATATAGGGCGGCTAACACGTGTGGCTCCGGGCGATCGCTGGGAGCTAGCTCAAGTGAAATATTTCCATTGGCGAGGGTGACAAGTCGGTGAGTTGAACGGGTCAGCCCAATGCGGTCTTGTTGCAGGCGGTGTCGGAGTCGCGGTTGAGGAATGCGCGCACCGATTTCAAGTTTGTTCAGCAGTTCGTTTAGGTCGGCGTTTCCATCATCATCTAGCTGCTGCGAGTAATTTGCGACCACCGCGGCGAGCAACAGTCCGCCGGGGCCGGGGGTTGGCTCGAAGTTCAAATTGTCATCGCCTAGAGCAACCCGCCGGGTCGGTACGGCAGGCCGAGAGTGCCAGACATTTAGCTCGGCCAGAATCACACACGGGACGCTACTAGCGGAACCGACTCACGGCTCATACTGGAGAGCTTCCAGGAGCTAGGGTCAACCCCTATGGCAGACGCCCGTTCCGAGCTACCTGATCGCAATTTGGCACTCGAATTGGTGCGCACAACCGAGGCAGCGGCGCTAGCCGCTGCTCGCTGGATGGGCCGAGGCGACAAGGAAGGCGCTGACGGAGCTGCAGTTGACGCGATGCGGATTATTCTCGGTTCAGTTCCAATGGACGGCATAGTTGTCATCGGCGAAGGAGAAAAAGACGAAGCTCCGATGCTTTACAACGGCGAAGCAATAGGTGATGGCTCGGGCGCTAAGACCGACATTGCTGTTGATCCGATTGATGGCACAACCTTGACCTCCCTCGGCCGCGGCAATGCTATTTCAGTGATCGCTGTCGCTCCGCGGGGAACAATGTTTGATCCTGGTCCGTGCGTTTATATGGAAAAAATTGCGGTCGGACCCGAATCAAAAGGTTTGGTGTCTATCGAGAAAAGCCCCACTGAAAATCTCAATGCAATCGCGACAGCAACTGGTCGAGGCATCCGCGACCTGACAGCTGTGATTCTCGACCGTGATCGCCACGCTGACTTGATCGACGAGGTCCGCGAGAGTGGGGCACGAATCCGACTGATACCTGACGGCGATGTTGCGGGCGCAATAGCTACAGCGACTAGCGACGGGGCCGACGTTCTTTTCGGTGTCGGCGGAACCCCCGAGGGCGTAATTTCAGCAGCCGCATTGAAATGCCTCGGCGGAGAGATCCAAGGAAAACTTTGGCCTCGAAACGGTAGCGAACGAAAAGCGGCGACCGACGCCGGCTTCGATCTCGATCGCGTTCTCCACACTGATGATCTAGTCCGCTCCGACGACGTATTTTTTGCAGCTACAGGTATCACCGACGGTGAGTTATTGCGGGGCATTCGGTTTACCGCCGAAGGCGCAATCTCAGATTCTCTAGTGATGCGTTCGAAAAGCGGCACCGTGAGACGCATTGAAGCAACACACAACATCGGCAAGTTGAGCGAGTTCGTATCAGTCGATTTCACTTGAATAGGTGACACATTTTTGTGATCTCGCCGCAGTGACACGAACACCTCTATGCTCAGTTCTATGTCCGACGCGAACGACTTAGAAGAAGGAACGACCCAACAACTGGACTTCGACAAAGTCGGGAAGATAGGTCGAAATGGACACCAAGTGCTTCCCGTCGTGCTTCAAGAAGCGGACTCTGGTGAAGTGTTGTTTGTGGGCTATGCAAACGACGAAGCGTTCCGCATGACCTTGGAACTAGGAAGCGCAGTGCTTTATTCAACGTCGAGAGACGAGGTCTGGCACAAAGGAGCAACTTCGGGCGACACTCTGTCGTTAGTGGACGTACGAGTGAACTGCGAACAGAATTCGCTGTTGTATCGCGTGCGGCGAGACGGGGGTGGCTCCTGTCATACTTTGGACGAAAATAGCGCTACTAGGTCAGGCTGCTACTACCGAATCGTGACTAGTCCAAACGAACTTACATTCGGCGGCTGAACAACAGAACGTTCAGATTGCTAACGTTTCCGTCTCTTTGGGCCTCAAGGGAATAGACGATCAGGAACTTGCGGCTACCTGTATACGAGTTTGGGCCCATTTTTTTGCGTTGGCAGCGTCCACATCCTCCGCATCAGAGGAAAGCGCTTCTTCCGCGACCGCTAGATCTGACTCAGCTTCGGCCAGGTCAATATCTCCAGCGGCCATCGCACCGTCACTGAGGATCGTTACGGCATTTCCGCTCACCTCAACGAAACCCCCATTTATTGCGAGGGAGATAACCCCATCATTTGCCCACAACTGAGCCTGACCAATGTCAAGCGCGCCAATGAACGCGGCGTGGTTCTCGAGAAAAGCGATATCCCCGTCAACTGTGCGAGTGACTACTTGAGAGCACTCACCCGAAAAGAGCACTGCTTCAGGAGAGACAAATTCAACCTGCATGTGTGGGCCTCTCTGTAGAAATTAGGACTGCTCGAGTTCGCGGGCCTTAGCCATCGCTGCTTCAGCATTTCCTACGTTCAGGAATGCCTGTTCGGGAAGGTTGTCGAGTTCTCCGTTGCAGAGCATTTCGAATGATTCGATTGTCTCATCGATCGGAACGAAAACCCCGGGTAGACCGGTGAACACTTCAGCTACGAAGAACGGCTGAGACAAGAAGCGTTGAATTTTCCGTGCTCTATTAACGGTGATCCTGTCTTCTTCGGACAATTCATCGAGACCGAGAATCGCGATGATGTCTTGGAGTTCTTTGTATCGCTGCAGAATTTCTTGAACTCTGCGAGCGACTCCGTAGTGCCGATCTCCAACAACCTCTGGGGTCAGAATGGTTGATGTCGAAGCGAGCGGGTCGACTGCAGGGTAAATACCGAGCGAAGCAATCTGACGGCTCAATTCAGTCGTTGCATCCAGGTGAGTGAAAGTAGTGAAGGGCGCTGGATCGGTGTAGTCGTCAGCAGGAACGTAAACAGCTTGCAACGAGGTGATCGAATGTCCCGCCGTCGAGGTAATTCTCTCTTGGAGTTCGCCCATTTCGTCGGCGAGATTTGGCTGGTAGCCCACTGCTGACGGCATTCGCCCAAGCAAGGTCGATACCTCAGATCCGGCTTGAACGAAGCGAAAAATGTTGTCTACGAAGAGCAGAACTTCCTGCCCTTGAACGTCGCGAAAGTACTCGGCCATCGTCAAAGCAGATAAGGCAACGCGGAGTCTGACGCCTGGGGGTTCGTCCATTTGACCGAAAACCAGAGCCGTCTTTTCCAAGACGCCTGATTCTTCCATCTCGAGATATAAGTCCGTTCCCTCGCGAGTGCGTTCTCCTACCCCAGCAAAAACTGATACCCCGCCATGCTGGGACGCAACACGGTTGATCATCTCTGTGATCAGAACTGTTTTCCCAACACCGGCACCGCCGAATAGTCCAATCTTCCCGCCTTCGAGATAAGGCTCAAGAAGGTCAACTACTTTAATTCCTGACTCGAACATCTTGGATTTGGGTTCCAACGTGTGGAAATCAGGCGCGGGTCGATGTATCTCCCAACGGTCGGCGACCTCTCCTATGTCGTCTGTATCGAGAGGTTCTCCAAGAACGTTAAAGATGTGACCGAGAACGCTGTCCCCCACTGGAACCGTGATGCCGTGTCCGGTGTTTCGTACCGCTGTGCCGCGAGTCAAGCCGTCGGTCGCCTTCAAACAGATAACGCGTACTCTGCCTTCACCAATTTGCTGGGCAACCTCTCCTCCAATAGTCACCAACGAGCCTTCGAGGTCTACATCCATCTCCACGAAAGTATTGATCTCGGGGAGCGAATCACGCGGAAATTCAACGTCGACCACTGGGCCAGCGATGGCAATGACTCTGCCGTCCTTGGTTTCAGTGTTGTCTTCGGTCATTGTCATTTTTGGGTCTCCTGAAGACTCAGGCGTCGCTTCGGTCGGGTATGAGGGCTGCGAGCGAACCCTCTAAAGATTGTGTGATGGCATCCTCAAAATCATGGTCATCGTCGTCGCCCATTGCTTCGGATCCACTGACGATCTCCATGATTTCGGTGGTAATCGCCTCTTGGCGGGCACGATTCATTATTCGCGTGAGATTAGTTTTTAGGTCCTCTGCGTTGTCCGTCGCTGCTTTCATTGCACGTTGACGCGCTGCGTGCTCTGATGCCGATCCTTCCAACAAAGCGGCGTAAAGCCGGGCTTCGACGTAACGCGGCAGAAGCCGGCTGAGGATCTCCGCTGGTTCCGGTTCGAATTCGTAGCCGCCTCCGGCAGTGTCTTCACTCGCGTCCGCGCCGATTTCAGACGCCTCAAGCGGCATAAATTGATCAACAGTTACTTCCTGACTACCCATCGAAAGGAACCGCGTATAGGCGAGACGGACCTGCTGAACATCACCGCTCTCAAAAAGCTCAGCTACTGATTCGGCCATGGTTTTGGCGTCGCTGTAGTTCGGTTGGTCAGAGAATCCTTCATACGCCGCGTGAACCTCATATCCCCGGAAGGAGAAGTAGCCGACAGCTTTTTTGCCTGAAAGAACTAACACATACTGTCGACCTTGTGCCTGGTCAGCTGCGATCGCTCGCTCCACTGCTCTAAGGACATTGTTGTTGTAGCCCCCGCACAACCCTCGATCTGCGGCGATTACGACGTACGCGACTCGGTTTACTTGATCTGCTTGTGTGAGGAGCGGGTGGTCCACACCAGCACCACCACCAGCCAAATTGGTGATTACGTCTGTAACTTTTTCAGAATATGGCTTAGCGGATCGAACTCGGCCTTGCGCTTTCACAATGCGCGAGGCAGCGATGAGTTCCATCGCTCGCGTGATCTTTTTTGTGGCGTCAATCGAACTAATTCGACGCCTAAGAATACGCTCCTGACCACCTGCCATTTTAAATCAGACCTCGGAGTCGCTCTCGGGGGCATCCACACTTACCTGGAACGTTGCCTTGAAGGTTTCTACAGCTGCCTTGACTTGATCTTCAGGCAGCAAACCCGTAGTGCGGATCTCGTCCAAGAGTCCTGCGTTACGGGTTTTCAGAGCCTCTAACAGTTCGGCTTCGAAACGTTGAACATCTTCAACTGGCAGATCGTCCAGAAGACCATTGGTACCTGTGTAGAGCGAAATCACCTGCTCTTCGACGGGCATCGGACTGTTGAGACCTTGTTTGAGTAACTCAACAAGTCGATATCCACGTCCTAGCTGAGCTGCGGAAACGGCATCTAACTCGGAACCAAAGGTTGCGAACGCTTCAAGGTCTCGGAATTGAGCGAGATCAATTTTTAACGTTCCGGCAACGCTCTTCATTGCTTTAGTTTGAGCTGCGCCACCGACTCGTGACACCGACACGCCCACATCAACCGCAGGGCGTACACCTGATTTGAAAAGGTCATCTTGAAGATAAATTTGACCGTCGGTGATCGAGATGACGTTCGTGGGGATGTACGCGGAAACGTCACCAGCTTTCGTCTCAATGACAGGCAACGCCGTAAGCGAACCAGCACCTTGTTCGTCGGAGAGTTTCGCCGCGCGTTCTAACAACCGGCTGTGTAGATAGAACACATCACCGGGATATGCCTCACGGCCTGGTGGACGTCGAAGTAACAGCGACAACTGTCGATACGCCTCAGCCTGCTTTGATAGGTCGTCATAGACGATGAGGGCGTGCTCGCCATTTTCCATCCAGTGCTGACCCATTGCGCAACCTGCGTATGGTGCCAAGTACTTGAACGGAGCTGAATCCGCAGCCGGCGCGGCAACAACGACGGTGTAATCCATCGCGCCGCGTTCTTCTAAAACACTAACGACCTGCGCGACAGTGGAGCCTTTTTGGCCCACAGCCACGTAGATGCACTTCACACCCAATCCTGCCTGATTGAGGATCGTGTCGATAGCTATCGATGTCTTACCGGTCTTTCGATCACCGATAATCAGTTCTCGCTGGCCACGTCCTACAGGGGTCATCGAGTCAATGGCTTTTATGCCTGTTTGGAGGGGCTCATGAACCGGTTGACGACCCATGATCCCAGGGGCCTGAATTTCCATACGACGCGGTTGAGCGCCCGCTATGGGGCCCTTGCCGTCGATCGGCTCACCGAGAGCATCTACGACTCGGCCTAGAACGGCGTCGCCTACAGGGACCGAAAGAATTCCTCCGGTGGATTTGACGTTCTGGCCTTCTGCGATGTTCTGGACATCTCCGAGAACCACAGCGCCAATCGAATCCACGTCGAGGTTCAAGGCGAGTCCTACGTCGCCGCTCTCGAATTCGAGGATTTCGTTTACAGATACATTCGGTAGCCCTGAAACTCGAGCAATTCCGTCGCCAACCGCGAGGACTCGCCCGACGGTGCCTGACTCTAGTGAAGAGTCAAAGCCTTCTAGGTTCTTTTTGATGGCTGCAGTTATGTCAGCAACATCGAAGCTCAAATCAGTCACGACAGACGCTCCTTCATTTTTTCGAGACGAGTACGAACTGATCCGTCAAACACGGTGTCACCTACTTGGGCAACGACGCCGCCAAGGATGTCGGGATCAACAACCACAACGACGTCGATATTCATTCCAGTTGCACTGGAGAGAGCGGATCGGAGACGATCGCGTTGATCATCATTCAGAGCTACAGCGGATCTAACTTCTGCCACTGCTTGGCCGCGAGCTTCCGCAGCTTGGCGGACGAGATCATCGGATATAGGTCCAATTTGGCTTCCTCGGCCAGCACCGACCAACATGCTCACCAAATTGATGGTGATGGGTGATGCGGTCCCACCCAGCAAGTCTTCAAGCACTCCGATTCGACGTGATGCTGGTATCGCGCGGTCGCTTAGGGTTGAACGCAACTCGTCAGAAGATTCGACGGTCTTACCAAGTTGGTATAGCTCATCCGCGACGCGGTTAAGTTCACCCTCAGCGCCAGCCAATTTGGCTAGCCCAGCGGCGTACTCCTCCACTTTCTCGGTCATCGCTTTCCTCGTTCTATCCAAATCGGGGCACCACGACCATTGGACCGCAGTACCGGGGCCTCACCATCAAACGTAAGGGAGGCTTTCTTCATGCCAGCGTCAGTTGCCAACCGACTCGATGTAGTCATCAACTAACCGCGCGTATGCAGCTTCATCCAAACTCGATCGGACTATCTGCTCTGCTGCTCCAACGGCAAGAGACGTCACCTGCGCTCGCAAGTCAGCAAGAGCCCGGTCCTTGGCAGCTTCAATGTCAGCTTCGGCTTGGGCTCGTTTTTCGGCGATCTCGGGCTCGATCGCCGCGATGCGGTCTTGTCGCACCTGTTCGGCGTCCGACCGGGCGGCTTCAATAATTCGCGCCGCTTCAGCTTGTGCTTCGGCCAGCTTCGCGTCATATTCCCCCCGCAAGCTCTCGGCCTCGCTACGAGCAGAGTCAGCAGCATCAAGATCGCCTTGGATCTTCTCAGATCGAGCGTCCATTGCCTTTTTCAACCCCGGGTAGGCGAACTTGGCCATGACGGCAAAGAGAATGAGGAACGAAAGGGTTCCCCATATCACCTCATCCATCGCCGGAATAATCGGGTTCGGGGCCTGCGCTACGGCGTTGGCCTCATCAACTACTGCAGAAGCTAGCGCTCCAAGAATGCTCATCTGCTCCTCCTAAGCGAAGTTGAGAAGGATGAACACCACGAAACCGATGAGGGCAAGAGCCTCGGTGAACGCAATGCCGAGGAACATGGTCGTGCGGACCATGCCTGCGGATTCGGGCTGTCGGGCCATAGCAGTAATCGCGTTGCCAACTACCAGTCCGATGCCTACGCCTGGGCCAATGGCTGCAAGGCCATAACCCAGACCAGCACCAACTGCCTTTAGGCCGTCTACGGCGGTGTCAGCTTGTGCGAGCAAATCAATCACTCGTCTCTCCTATGTTTTATTGAATCTAGTGCTCGGGATGTAATGCGCCGCCGATATATACGGCGGTCAAAATTGTGAAGATGAAAGCCTGCAAGAAGGCAACGAGAATTTCGAAGCCGGTGAGACCGATCAACACAACGAACGGAGCCCAAACAATCGCTGCTAACGGACCCCAGGTCCATAGCGCGGTTGTGAGAACTGCGAATGTAACTAACAACAAATGTCCAGCCAACATGTTGGCGAAAAGCCGGACGGCTAACGAAAACGGTCGTACCAAGAAAGTAGAAACAAACTCGATTACCGCTACGAGGGGTAAAAGGGCTCCAGGAACACCAGGCGGGATGACCGTGTTCTTGAAATAACTGAAAAAGCCCTGGCTTTTAATTCCTACTGCGTTAAAGACACACCAGACAATGATGGCGAGGACAGCGGGCGCTGCCATGCGCGAATTAGCTGGGAACTGAATGAAGGGGATGACTTCGGTGATGTTCGCGAAGAAGATGAAGAAAAACAGCGACAACAAAAACGGCATGAATCGCATGCCATCAGGACCGATCGTTTGCATGACGACGTTTTCGCGCACAAAGTCAATGGAGGACTCAGCGACGGTTTGCACGCCCTTGGGTACGAGGGCGCTCTTTCGGATCGCCAGAACGAATATGGTCAGTGGGGCAAGCATTGCCCAGAGATAAATCAGACCAACTTTGTTCAACTCGAAAGCAGTGCCATTAAAAAGGATTCCGGGCCATTCCAACAACTCCGCTATGGGCGGGAAGTACAGTCCGTACAGCAGTTGGATCACTTCGTCTCCTTGCGTTGCTTTTGCGCCAAGCGGGCAGGTCCAAGTCCCGGATACGCAAGTGAGAGAGAAACATAGCGCGTCTCCCAGACCAGCAACCCCAGATGAGAGACGATAATCGTTATACCCAAGGGGACCGGGGCAAAAACGCTGATTTTACTTGCAGCGATAACCGCGACGGTCAGGACAGCCAACCGCAGAATGAACCCGCCGAGAGCGGCGAACATCAAGGCTCCAGGGGAAATACGGCCCGCCCATGTCAGCAACCCGGCTGCAGCGATGAAATTAGCGAAGACCAACGCTATTCCGTATGCCCCCGAGGCAACTCCATCGATACCGAAAATCAAAAATGAAAGGACAAGCCAAGCCGGGGCGACTTTGATTCCTCGCCAAAGCATGTCAGCAACGATCTTTTTTTCGGGCTCTATGTTGACAATTACGCCGTCGTGGCCGGTCGTTAAACGTTCGTCCAATTTTTCGTTCACTGGCCCACCCGCTCGTCGAGAGTGACGCCAGTGGGTAAACGGTCATCTATTTCTTGAGGTAAGTCCAAACCACGGCGATTGCGGGCGTGATTGGCGGCCATCTCGAGTTCGATCCCGCCCATGCGACCTGTGTACCGGTACCACTCAGCGGTGATCTTTACTGAAAAGGCCAGAGCACCCAAAGTGACAGCAATCCACGGACCGGTGTTTAGCCAACGGTCAAAGAGCCAACCGCCTCCAGCAAATACCGCCGGGGTCGCCACAATCTCAACCGAACGAGAAAAGGCGTCGTCGGTACCGAATTGTCGTTGATTCTTAGAGAGCGCTGAGCCTCGCATACGACAGACAGTCTCCGGACCGGTGGGAAATGACGGATGCTTCAAGAAGCGGACTTACCCTATTGGTGGTACCCACTCGTTGCAAGCGCCCAACCAATCATCTGTGTTGGAAATTTACAGGTGCGGTGATGCGCTCTGCATATCGGTCTTGCCATCTGCTCCCACTCGAGCTTGAGGTCGCAGGAGAAGAAGAAGCAGAACCGCTACGCCAGCCAAAGCAAACGGCAATATCGCATCCCCACTGCCAGTCATGGTTGGCACCAGCGCAACGCCGGAAAGCAACCCAGTCCAAGCCCAAAGAAGAAGAACAGTTCGACGATGACCATGTCCCATTCGCAGGAGTCGATGATGAAGGTGGTCTTTGTCCGCTGTCGCGATCCCTTCACGTCTATAGGCGCGACGAGCGACAGCTAAGGCAACGTCGAGTAAAGGCACTCCAAGAATTAAGAAGGGGATCGCTATCGGAGCGAAGAAGAAATAAACCTGACCACTGAACTGATCAACGACTCGGCCACCCACAGTCATGGTCGCAGAAGCCATCAGTAATCCCAATAGCAGCGCTCCCCCATCACCCATGAAGATTCGGGCCGGGTGGAAGTTGTGAGGGAGGAAGCCGAGACACACCCCGAGGGTCACGAGTGCAAGCAGTGGACCGAGGTTGGTATCACTGATCAGGCCTGCATTCTGCAATTCCCCGCTGTAGATATAGAAGGCTCCCGCAGCGATAGCGACGGTCCCAGCAGCAAGGCCATCTAGACCATCGATCAAATTCACTGAATTTGCGACCACCACAACTAACAGAACCGTGATGAGGGTCGCCCAATCTGCTGAAAGGACCACTAGCTGCCCAAACGGCACTCTGAAGTAAAAGAGGGTGACACCTAAAACGGCAAGGAGGCTCCCCGATAGCACTTGCCCAGCCACTTTCGCTGGCGCTGACAACTCTCGTAGATCGTCAATCGTGCCGATAGCGAACATGACAGTGGCCGCGACTACCACCGCTAATGCCTCAGAAGATCCTGCAAAAACTTGAGCAAACCCTGACAGGCGACTTGCCAGTACCAAGGCGGCCAGCATGCCCAAGAACATTGCGCCGCCGCCGCCAGTCATGGTTGGGCGCTGATGGACACCCCGCTCATTAGGGTCCTTCACGGCACCCATTCTCGGCGCGATTTTCATAACAACGAACGTGCTCAAGTAGGTCACGATCGTTGCTGCACCCAGCACAAGTGCGTGTTGGAGTGTCCGACTCACTGGATTGTCCTACTTACCGGTGACATCAGTCGCGGGCTGCGACCCGTGTGCCCATCTCTCAAGCCTAGTTACGCGACAGAGATCTCGTGGGGAGGGGTGCCATCGTAGGTTTGACTCCCTGCGATGAACTTCAATCCGGGTAGGGCGGAAACTTTGCACAAAGTTCAGCGACCTCAAGAGCGATCGCTTGAACTGCGCCTGTGTCGTCACGCTGGCGCAGTATGCGTGCCGTGAAGTCAGCAATCATCACCATTTCGTCGGCCCCCATACCCTGCGTAGTGACAGAAGACACTCCCATCCGTACGCCGCTCGTTACAAAGGGAGACCGAGGGTCATCAGGAATCGTGTTCCGATTGAGAGTCACGCCCCCAAGATCAAGTACTTCTTGGGCCACTTTCCCTGTCAGGTCACCATCGAAGCTTCGCAGGTCTACAAGCAGAAGATGATTATCCGTGCCTCCTGAAACCAATCTGAACCCCTGGGCAGCGAGAGCATCTGCCAGCGCTCCAGCATTCTGAACAATACGCGCTGAATACTCGGCGAACCCGGGGTCGAGTGCTTCTCTAAATCCGATCGCCTTGGCTGCAATCACGTGGTCCAGAGGGCCGCCCTGGGTACCTGGGAACACTGCGCTATCAATTTTTTTTGCGAGGGCTTCGGTTGAAAGGATGCAACCGCCTCGAGGTCCTCGAAGAGTCTTGTGGGTGGTGAAGGTAACAACATCGGCGTAGGGAACAGGGTTCGGATGCTGCCCTCCCGCAATTAACCCAGCTATGTGAGCCGCATCAAACATAAAATATGCGCCGATTTCATCGCACACCTGTCGGAACGGCTCAGGGTCAATCCGTCTCGGATACGCGGTAGCGCCAGCGACGATCAGCTTTGGGCGCTCAGCGAGAGCGGTCACGCGCATCGCTTCGTAGTCGATTCTTTCGTCGCTCGCCGTCAGGCCATAGGAAACAAAATTGTAGAAACGTCCGCTGGCGTTCACCGGTGAACCATGGGTGAGATGTCCACCGTGGTCAAGGCTCATTCCCATCACCGTGTCACCAGCATCAAGGAGCGCCATGTAGACCGCGGCGTTGGCTTGTGAGCCTGAATGGGGTTGAACATTTGCGTGTTCAGCGCCAAATAGTTGTTTGACTCGGTCGATTGCTAATTGCTCTACTACGTCAACATGAGAGTTGCCTCCGTAGTAGCGGCGACGTGGATAGCCCTCGCTGTACTTGTTAGTGAAGACACTGCCAGTCGCGCCCATCACCGCTGGCGAAGCAAAGTTTTCTGAGGCGATGAGTTGAAGGCTTGTGGCTTGACGTTCAACTTCTTGCTGAATGAGTTGTTCGATTTCAGGGTCCGGTCCAACCGTCCACACGGCGTTGGGGATCGTCATCGATCTGCGCCTTTCGCAATTGTCGAGGCTGGTTGCCACAAAAGCATGCCTCGAACGTTGAGTGTTTATACGCGCGTTCTACGTCGAGCCTTCGTCTGCGCTGTCAAGAGCATCGAGTTTCTCGATTCGTTGCTGATGACGCCCACCTTCAAATGAGGCGGCCAGGTAAGCCTCAACCATGTCTAACGCCATCTGCTCAGCAACGAAACGAGCCCCGATTCCGATCACGTTGGCGTCATTATGTTCACGGGTCAAGCGTGCAGATGTGGTGTCGTGAACTGTGGCAGCTCGAATCCCAGGAATTTTTCCGGCGGCCATGACAATGCCGATACCACTCCCACACACAACGATGCCGCGCTCTGCGCCACCATTGGCAACCGATTCCCCAACTGCCGCTCCGTAATCGGGATAATCGACTCTGCTCTCGTCGTTAGTTCCACAATCGACGATTTCATGACCGCCATCTAGCAAGTGTTGGGCAATGATTTGTTTAAGCAAGAATCCTGCATGATCGGCTCCAAGAGCAATAACAGACAACGAAGACCTCCCTACGGGCGTGTCGTTATCTTCGCGCGCGAATAGACACGCGCGGTGACGCGTTTTGCCCATAGCAAGCAGTCAACGATTTAGCTACCAAGGTCAAGTTCGATCTCTCCTATCGGGCCAGAGCGAAGCACCCTAGGGGTGTCGCCTGTTACGTCGACGACTGTCGACGCGGTTCCACCCGGAGACCGTCCCGGGATCACATAGTCGACATTGGCTGAAAGTTGGGTCGCCGCGTCTTGAGCGTTGTTGAGGGTTTCGACCCCATGCAAGTTCGCGCTAGATCCGGTGACAGGACCGACGTCGTCAATTAAGAGACGCAGCCAACCCGGTTCAGGGCAGCGAACTCCCAACGTGGCACCTCCATGTACGGGGTCCACCCCGCCACGGCGTCTCGCGACGATCGTCAATGCTCCGGGCCAATGACGTTCGATGAGATGTCTGCTGTTCGCGTCCAGTTCGACGAGCTCATCAGCTTGATGAACACCACTCACTAGCACGGGCATCGGCTCGCTATGCGGTCTTTGTTTCGCGTTGTATGAAGCTTTCACCGCCTCGGCATCAACATATCTCGCCAGTAACCCGGGGAGGGTGTCTGTAGGAGCGACCACTAGATTCCCACGGCGTAGGGCTGCGGAGGCCGCAGATAAGTGTCGCGGCTCCACGTCATCAAGGGGTCGGCGCGCCATCACTGCTCTATCGTTCCCGGCCAAATCATTTTTGATGGAGATTTCTCTATACCCGCGAGCTACTAAAAGGTTGTGCAACCGGACTGCTTGATCTGATCCACATTCAAGGACCAGCCAACCTCCCGGACAAAGCCACTGTCTGCTTTCACGCGCTATGTGCTCCAAGTTGGCAAAGCCGGCGTTGCCTGCTATCAGCGCGTTCGATGGTTCCCAATTAGCGACCTCTGATGGCAGTTCATAGTGTGGCGAAACGTATGGAGGGTTAGAAACCAAAGCATCCAACGTGCCAAATAAATCGTCGGGTAAAGCGTCAAACCAATCGCCCTCGTGCAGTTGAACTCGCGTCGCGGATCGACCTAATCCTGCAAGATTGGATCTTGCTAGTGCCAACGCTTCCCTTGATACATCCGAAGCATGGATCTCTGCATTTGGCACTTCGTGCGCTATCGACAATGCAATCGCACCGCTTCCGGTGCCCATGTCTGAAACTATTAGCTTCCGCCCATTATTTCGGCTCGCCGAATGCAGCAGATCTACAACTAATCCGGCGACAACTTCAGTTTCCGGTCTGGGAATAAGGGCTCGAGAGTCCACGGCGAGGTCCAAGTATCGAAATGACCAATGGCCTAAGACGTACTGCAGCGGCTCTCCTCGCGCACGCCGGACCGTCATAGCATCCGCTCGAATGACTGCACCCTTGGTAACAAGCTGTTCTTGTTCGACGTTGAACAAATGGGGCTCTATTCCTGTTGCTTCCTCAACAATTCGACGCGCACTAATTTCAGCGTCGCTTATATCTGCATCAAGCAACTTGTCGAGAACCTCGTTGTGTAGCTGCGAGAACGTCAACACCTCGCCCGATTCGATCTCAGGCTTCGCCATTTCCGGCCTCGAGTTGTTGCTCTCGCTCGTGGATCATCAACGGCTCGACAACACCGTCTAGATCGCCGGCCAGAACACGTTCCAGTTTGTAAAGAGTCACGCCAATCCGGTGATCAGTCACCCGATTTTCTTTGAAGTTGTAGGTGCGAATCTTCTCTGCACGTCCACCACCCTTAACTTGGTCCCTTTTTTGGGCTGCCTGGCTTGATGCTTGTTCCTCTTGATGGAGTTTCAGCAGTCGGGCTCGCAGAACACGTAGCGCTTTCGCCTTGTTCTGTAATTGACTTTTTTCGTCCTGCATCGAAACCACTAGACCGGTAGGAAGGTGCGTTACTCGCACCGCGGAATCGGTGGTGTTGACTGATTGGCCCCCCGGTCCAGATGACCGATAGGTATCTACCTCAAGATCATTTGGGTCGATTTGGACTTCCACTTCGTCGGCTTCGGGCAAGACGGTGACAGTGGCGGAGGAGGTATGAACGCGTCCTTGCGATTCCGTTACCGGCACTCGCTGAACTCGATGCGGGCCGCCCTCATGTTTGAGGTGACGCCAAACGCCATCGCCCTTAACTAGAAAAGCTATGTCGGTATAACCCCCCATATCACTGAAGTGACTGCCCAACACCTCTAGACCCCAAGCCTTAGTGTTGATATAGGCGCGGTACATTTCGAAAAGATCACGTGCCCAAAGGTTCGCTTCTTCTCCCCCTTCGGCACCTCTAATTTCAACAATCACATTTCGACCGTCGTTTGGGTCACGAGGCAGCAGTAGCATCCGGAATTGTTCTGCTAAGACCGCTGCATTGGAAGTCGCAACGGACTCCATTTGTCGTATTTCGCTTAACTCGTCTCCATCGCTGGACTCCGCCATTTCCCGAGCAGCGGCCGCATCTTCGAGCGCGCTTCGCCATGCAGACCCGACTTCCACCATTTCTGAAAGTTGAGAATAACGACGACTTACTTCAACAAACCGATCACGATCTGAGGTGACTTGGGGATCGCCGAGTTGGGACTCAACATGAACCAACTCTTCCTCTAGTCCCTGCAGACGATCCAGCACCTTGTCAGGCTACCGATCATCAGCTGGTCCATTCGCGCCAACCATCGTCGATGGGGGCAACTACCGCCGCATCGATTAATTGATCCGACAATTCGTAGAGGATTGAATGAGCGTCGCGTTGAGGAACGACGACCATCAGCGTGGCTTGAGGATCAAGAAAAAGTCGTGCATCGGCTGCGAAGGGAATTAGGTCGAGGTCGATGCCCACAGCACAGACCACCACAACATCGTCCCCTTGGGGTAAACGTCCTGTCGCCACCGCTGGGACAGCTTCTTTAAGATTCGTCCGTTGGACGGGTGGGGGCGCAGTCACCAGTGCAGATACTCCTATCCGCGCTGGTTGGGCAACGAGGTGGGATCGCAACCATCGTTCCGCCCCAAGCCGGTTCAAGGGGTGCGGCTCTGCGCCGGGCAGCCGATGTGACCGAACTACGTTAGCCACCTGTTCGATGGCTTCTACGGTCGCCATGTTGCCATGCAACATGGCGAATGCTTCACGATCGTGGGCGCCAACGCCAACTTCGATCCGGTCGCCATGTTCGTCGGAAATAATTCGAGCTATCTCAAGTCCGGCGACCTCGCCAACAATAACTCCATGTTCAATGACGACTTCGAGGCCTGACTCTTCAAGGGTCGAAACAAGTTCAGGCACGTGAGGAGCGGCTTTTTCAATTGCTACGTCGGAGAGATCTGCCGGTGCTACCACACCATCGCTTATCTTCCAGATCGTTACAGAGCCAGAGAAAAGCTTGGCTCGTCTCGCGAGCACATCACTCGAACCTGACGCGAAAATGTGCACCTCATTTGCGGCTGAACGCGCTGCTGAAGCCAGCGCCCATCCTAAGGCACGTTCGGGCCGCTCTTCCGCGAGCACCGCCACTCGACGGTCGCTGAGAGTAGCGGTAGCACCATCGTCGTTTCCAACGATATCTTCAATTGAAGCATCCAAATATTCGCCCGCAAGCGATCGAAGTTTCATCGCATGCAGTTGGCGGCGGCGTTCAGGGTCTAGCGCCACAATGTGGACTATTGGTCGTCGCTGTCAGCGTTCTGATCTGAGCCTCGACGGCGTCCGTAACGCCGCTCAAACCGTTCTACACGGCCAGCTGTATCGACGATTTTCATCTGCCCAGTGAAGAAAGGGTGACTCGCACTCGACAACTCAACGGTGACGAGCGGGTATTCATTGCCATCATCCCAAACGACCGTGTCGCTTGTCTCAACGGTTGAATTGGTAATGAAAGAGAAATCAGCACCAGCATCGCGAAACACGACCGGGCGGTAGTTCGGGTGGATGTCACTCTTCATGGTTCAACCATTCTGGCGGTTAGATCGACGAATCGCACACGCAAACGCACAATTAGCGCTATGCGCTCTATTAACTGGCAGGAGAGCGACCAGGGACTGATAGCCCGCTAAGAATCTCCTCGTTTGAACTGGTTGCCGTGATGCGTTCAAGTACCCAGTCAAGCGCGGATCCGTGTCGGGTCTCATCAGCATCCTCGATCGCCACGAGGGTGTCTGCAAGTACTTGAGCCTGGTGCGCTCGTTCTTCGCCGTTAAGGCGGTGAACTTCTCGCGTACATGAGGCGACGACATCGATGGCTGGGTACACCCTCCGATCGGCAGCGCGACGATCGAGACGAACCACGGAATTAGCGGTGCCCTGTAGGGATTCGAGAATCATTTCGTCCAATAGCCAACCAGTTTCAACGGCCGCAGTCGCGATGACGGTCAATGAGCCCCCTTCTTCTAGGGCTCGAGCAGCGCCGAAGAAACGTTTGGGTGGATATAGGGCGGCGGCATCCACCCCATTGACCAACACTCTGCCGTTGCCGGGCGCAGCCATGTTGTAGGCCCTAGCTAGTCGACTCAGGCCATCCAACAAGATGACAACGTCCAGACCACCTTCGACCATTCGCTTGGCGCGCTCTAACGTTAGTTCGGCTACCTGTATGTGTTCCTCGGCAGGTCGGTCGAATGTGGACGCCAAAACCTCTGCCTCAACCACCGCGGCTATGTCCGTGACCTCTTCGGGCCGTTCGTCCACGAGTAGAACTATGAGGTGCAGGTCAGGGTGGTTCGTCTCTATAGCGACCGCCAGTTCTCGAATGAAGGAAGTCTTTCCGCATTCGGGCGGCGAGACCACTAAAGCACGCTGGCCTTTGCCGATCGGGGCGATTAGGTCAACTGCGCGGGCTGTAGTGTTTTCGGCTCCGTTGCCTTCAAGTGTCAAGGGTTCTCTCGGATGCACTGCCGTGAGGTCTTCGAAAAGGGGTCGTTCAAGCGTCTCGTCGGGTTCTGCGCCGTTAATTTCGTCGATTCGAAGTAACGCTGGGTTCTTTTCGTTGCGGGCGGCAGGCCGACTAGCACCTTTAACGACGTCTCCTTTGCGCAGACCGTGAGACCGAACCTGTTTGGCAGCGACATAGACGTCGTCGTTGGATGGTAGGGCGCCTCGGGTACGGAGAAACCCATAGCCCTCATCTCGCAGATCCAATATTCCTTCGCATTCGACTGGTTCGCCCTGCCAATTGTCGTCGCGGTCTCGGCCTCGCCGTCTACGTCGGCGGTTGCCGGGTTCCGCTACGCCGGGTTCCGCTGCACCGGGTTCCGCTTCGTCTCGATCCGGCTTCGTTCTCTCTTCATCTTTTGGCGACTCTTCGTCATCCTCGTCGACAGAAGCAACGACTAGAGGTGTTTGTTCAGAAGAATTAGAATTAGAGGCGTCTCCACCATTTTGTTCGACCGACCGACGAACCCTGCGCACCGTTGATGGTTGATCGCTATTGGTTGCTTGTCCGCTCGTGGGGCCCTTCAAGATGTCGTCAATGATGGTGGCCTTTCTAGCTCTAGGTGCAATATCTAGACCCAAAGCAGCGGCCATTGCCACCAGATCATCACGGGACTTCGACTCGAGAAGTGCTCGGTCTGGCTGATCGGACATGTCATCCTCATGGTGTCGGCACACACGAATTGCGCCGGGAGTGGGTTTGGGGCCGCCCGGGCGGATCAAATCAGCAGGCGCCGACCTGAACCGGTTGCCGGATTCGCGAAACACACGGGCAACGGGACGGTGATATCAGGCTACTCAGCGAGCACTGCCAGTTACAACGTCGATCCAATTCTCATGTGTTTGTGGCAGAGGATACAAATTCCATAATTGCGTTGAGTTCGTTGGGTAGATCAGTGCAACTTTCTGTACGGCCGTATAGGTCTTTGATTTCTTCGGGTTGAGCGAGGGCTACGCCAGTTGCGTCCTCCACCACATCACCAAACTTCGCCGGATGCGCCGTCGACATAATTGCAATCGGGCTACTACCGGCTTCTAAACGTCGCGCAACGCTGACAGCGACAGCAGTATGTGGATCTATGAATTGTCCGGTGGCTGAGTGAACATCAGCGATCGTCTCCTCCACCTCAAGTTCCGATGCTCGATCTGCGTCGAAGATATTACGTAGACGCGTAATCAGAGCCTCGCTGAGTGGTAGTTGCCCATTGCCGCGAAAGTCTTGCATTGCGGTACGCAACCATGCGGCTTCGCGATCACTTAGCTCGAAAAGCAAACGCTCAAAGTTGCTAGAAACCTGTATGTCCATGGCTGGACTCGTCGAGGGAATAACTTGTTCGATCTCCATGAGTCCAGATAGGTGAGTTCGGGTCAGAATGTCGTTGTGATTGCTAGCGATAATCAGCCGATCGACCGGTAATCCCATTTGCGCGGCGATGTAGCCGGCCAAGACGTTGCCGAAGTTGCCTGTCGGCACACAGAAAGAGGTTTGGCGCTCTCCGCCACCCAGTCGAGTGCCGGTGGTGAAGTAATAAACCGTTTGAGCTGCGATCCGAGCCCAGTTGATGCTGTTGACCGCGGCTAGTCGGCGCTGTTGCCGGAACGAGCTGTCAGCAAACATCGCTTTCACGAGATCCTGACAGTCATCGAAGGTCCCATCGATTGAAACATTGTGGATGTTTGAACTAGCGACGGTGGTCATCTGTCGTCGTTGCACTTCAGAGATGCGTCCACGGGGGTGAAGCATGACCAATTCGATGCCTTCGCGGTCTCGGCAGGCCTCGATGGCGGCGCTTCCGGTATCGCCAGAGGTTGCCCCGACAACCGTGACGGAAGTAGCGCGACGCTCCAGTTCGTGTTCGAAGAGTCGGCCTAACAACTGGAGTGCCACATCTTTAAAAGAAAACGTGGGACCCCAATGCAACTCGACGATGTGGTGGTCATTTACACCTTCGGAAGGCAATTCTGTGACGGGCACCACGTCTGGGTGACGAAAAGTCGCGTAGGCCTCCTCGACCATTCGCCCAAGGCTGTCTTCGTCAATTGAAGGTGCGACGAATGGAGCCAAAACACGCGTCGCAACTTCTGTGTAGGGCAAGTTGGCAAATGCTCGCAAATCCGCTCGACCTATTTCAGGCAACTCCGAGGGCATATATAGCCCTCCATCTACTGCCAGCCCGGCAAGCAACACGTCGCCAAATTCAAGAATTGGTGCGTCACCGCGTGTGCTCTGATACTTCACTTTTTAAAGATCTCCCGCCCCCGCTAGTCGCCTATGACTCGGATCAGTGCACCAATGTCTTTGACTTCGCTGAGGTTGCGCAGGTCGCGAAGCGTGGCCTGAACATCAGCTTCACGTGCCTGATGAGTGATGAAAACTAGGTGCGCTGTCGATCCTTGCCCTTGTTGCTCCATGGATCGGATCGACACGTCGTGGTTGCCGAACACGCTTGCTACCACTGCAAGGACTCCCGGCCTATCTTCCACGTCCAATTGCAGGTAGAACGCGCTGGCAGTTTCATCGATAGGTCGAATCGGGAATTCCGACAAAATCCCCAAATCGCTAGCCACACCCTGTTGAAGGTTGCGCGCCGCACAAATGACATCGCCCAATATCGCCGAGGCAGTAGGGCCACCTCCCGCTCCGCGGCCGTACAACATGAGATCTCCAACTTCCGAACCTTCTAAAAAGACCGCGTTGAAGCTTTCTCGAACGGAAGCGAGGGGGTGGTGTTCGGGAACCATTGTCGGATGAACTCGTACAGCTACTTCGCGACCGTCAAACTCAGCCACGGCAAGCAGTTTTATGACATGGCCCATGTGTGATGCTGCTGCGATATCTGCTGGTGAAATACGGCTGATGCCTTCTTGGTAAACGTCTCCGGCAACGACTTTGGCACCGAAAGCAACAGAAGCCAAGATTGCGGCCTTTGCCGCTGCGTCGCCGCCTTCAACGTCTGCTGTTGGGTCCGCTTCAGCGAACCCCAGTTGTTGTGCCTCGGCGAGAACATCGGCGTATTCGGCGCCTTCCTCGGTCATCTTGGTCAAAATGAAGTTGGTTGTTCCGTTGACAATTCCCATGACTCGGCTGATGCGTTCTCCGGCAAGAGATTCGCGTAGCACCCGTATGAGCGGAATGCCTCCAGCGACGGCTGCCTCGAAGAAAAGGTCGACACCTCCAGCTGATGCCGCCTCAAACAACTCCTGGCCTACGTTGGCGACTAACTCTTTATTTGCGGTAACGACAGGTTTACCGGACTTCAAGGAATCAATTACCAATTGGCGTGCTGGTTCAATTCCCCCAATTGTTTCCACGACTAGGTCAATGTCGGGCGAATTAACCACCGATGCGGGGTCTCGGGTGAAGCTGTCGGAAGGCAGGTTTACATCTCGGTCTGCGGACAAATTGCGAACGGCAACTCTCGACACCTCGAGGCGGATACCGGTACGCGCGGCGATCCGATCAGCGTCGGTTCCAATTAGCCGGATAAGAGCACCGCCAACTGTTCCACAACCAAGGATCCCGAGACGTAGGACTGACTGAGAGTGCGATTGCATACTTTCAACGGTAGCGGGCGCAGGGACGGTTCTTTGTCTCGATTTCCGACTGAAAGCCCCAAGTTTCACTCAACGCGCAAGAGTTACTCAACGTCGAGGCTGATCAGGTCTTCAAGTGTCTCTCTTCGAACAACCGGTCGCGCTGAACCATTGGAAACAAACACGACCGCAGGCCGGGGTATTCGGTTGTAAGTACTCCCCATGGAGTATCCATACGCCCCGGTTACCGGGGTCGCAATGCGGTCACCTACGCCCACCCCGTCCGGAAGGGAGGCTTCTCGAACTAATACATCCCCCGATTCGCAGTGTTTTCCGACGATACGAGCGACTGCTGGCCGAGGCTCAGTCACTCTGTCAGGAACGAAAGCGGTGTAACCACTGCCATAGAGCATTGGGCGGGGATTATCGCCGGAGCCGCCGTCCACCGCGACGTATGTTCTGATGCCAGGCAACTCTTTAATAGTCCCGACCGAATAAACCGTTATTGCTGCTTGGGCCGCAATCGAACGGCCGGGTTCAGCAGAGATACGCGCCTTTACGCCTAGACGCTGGCAAGTGTCGCTAAGCAGCTCTCCCCACCGAGCGATCGATGGTGCTGATTCAGATTCCACGTAAGCGACACCCAGGCCACCACCCACCGATAGCTCGGGCAACTCAAGTGGTTCAGAAAACCCAACCACTATTTCAAGTGCTCGGGCAAAACTTTCGACGCTAAACACTTGGCTTCCAATGTGGCTGTGAATTCCCACAAGATCGATCCCAGGATTTGATCTGGCTTGGCTCACCGCGGCCGATGCAGCCCCCGATGCCAACCCAAACCCGAACTTGGAATCGTTCTGGCCTGTTGAAACAAATTCGTGGGTGTGAGCTTCGACTCCAGGCGTGACTCGTAAGAGAACGGACGCGATGATGCCGTCATGGGAATGGAGATCGCTGAGACGGTCAAGTTCGTCGTAGGAATCCACCACAACCCGACTTACGCCGTGAGCTCGAGCTAAGGAAAGTTCATCGAGTGATTTGTTATTCCCGTGTAAAACAATGCGTTCCCCCGGAACCCCGGCTGCGATGGCCGTGTGCAGTTCTCCCTCGCTGGCCACATCGAGGTGTAATCCCTCTTCATGCACTAGTCGGGCCATAGCGAGGCAAAGAAAAGCTTTACACGCATACGCGGCGCCCTCTCCAAATGCTTTCAGGGTTTCTCGACAGCGCGACCGAAGGTGGTTTTCATCATAAATAAAGAGAGGCGTCCCAAACTCTGCGGCGAGGTCGTCTACAGCAAGCCCTCCGATGAGCAGCTCACCTCGTGAACCAATTTCGGCAGAGTCGGGCAAAAGATCAAAAGGGATCGGTCCGGCATTTGAGGTTGTCTGGGTCATCTGCCCCTCCTCACATTTCCTCGGGTGCGGTCAAGCCGAGCAAATCCAGGCCTATCGAAAACCCGATTCGAGCTGACTCAACCAACCAAAGCCGTGCTTGTTGAAGGTCGGATTCCACATCAGATCGAAGGACTGGACAATCGTGATAAAAGCCATGAAACACCGCTGCAAACTCACGGATCCATGTGGAAATTTTGTGGGGTGCTCGGTCGCGCGCGGCTATCTCGATCGTGTCCGGCAAAGTGGATAAAGCCCGTAGTAGTTCAAGTTCTCGCTCGTGTGTTAGCAGCGTCGGATCAATCTCACTCAGCGGATTTCGGGTAACTCCTCGTTTTTCCGCTTCGCGCCCTACTGATGCGATCCGCGCGTAGGCATATTGAACGTAATAGACAGGATTCTCGTTGGCTTGGCTCGACAGTACGTCGATATCTATGGTCTGGCGGGTGTCGATCGACTGAAGGAGGTAGGCGAATCGGGCGACGTCAGGCCCTACAGCCTCAATAAGCTCTCGGACTTCAACCATGGTGCCAGTTCGTTTCGAGAGGTTGATCTCTTTGCCATCGCGAACCAAAGTCACATTTTGACCAATGATCGCCTCATAGGATGACGCTTCGTGTCCGAGCATTTGCAGGGCAGCTGACATTCGAGGGACATACCCATGGTGATCAGCACCCAGAACATCGATAACGAGGTTACCTCGGTCGAATTTTTGCGTGTGATACGCGATGTCAGGCACGAAATACGTGGGTTCTCCGTCACTTTTTATTAGGACGCGGTCTTTTTCGTCACCAAAGGTCGATGTTCGAAGCCACGTAGCTCCTTCGTGATCATCTACCCAACCGCCTTCTCTCAAAGCTTCGATAGCGGTTTCCATAGCGCCAGAGTTCACCAAAGCTTTCTCGCTAGCCCAATGATCAAAAGTCACATTCATGGACGCGAGTGATTCCTGTACATCTGCAAGAGCTCGCTCGCATCCCCATGCGACGGGATCGACATTGTCAGGCATTTCCGAAGCCCATTCGACAACGTATTCCCCCGCATAACCACCTTCGGGAAGCTCGGCGCCGTCTCTTCGCGCGAGAAGCGAGGCACCAAACAGCTCAGTTTGGAGGCCGCGATCATTTACGTAGTACTCGGTGAAGATCTCATAGCCGCAACGCCGGAAGATACGTGCGAGGCTGTCGCCGTAGGCGCCCCAGCGACCGCCCCCGGCATGTAGCGGTCCAGTCGGATTTGCTGAAACAAACTCAAGGTTGATCGATTGCCCATTCCCAGTTTCTGATCGCGCATAGGCACTCTCTCCCCCAGACACCACGTTGGTTAGGACGTCATGCAACCACTGATTGGAGAGGTGGAAGTTCACGAACCCCGGACCAGCGACTTCGAGTGTTTCAATTTGCTCGGCCGGCATGGACTCCAGAACCTTCACCAGATCAACCGCCAGGTCGCGGGGCTTACGTCCAGCTTGTTTGGATATCACCAAAGCAACGTTGGAAGACCAGTCACCATGTTCTCGGTGAGCTGGTCGCTCCAGGTGAATCTCCGACGAGGCGACGACGATTCCGAGCTCGCTTAGAGCGTCAGCCAAGGCTGTCGCCAAGACTTCAGTGATCACCAGCTTCAGCTCCCTAAGGTCAGCGTTGGAATCCCGCAGCTTCGGCGCCATGGGAACACCACCCGACTGTACCGCTGAGACCAACCAAGCTTGAAGTGACTTATTGTTTTGGGCCTATGCCGCGGTCTGGTTGTGGAGGGTTCTATTGAATGCGGTACATTCGCTAACCCGCCCTCGTAGCTCAGGGGATAGAGCATTGGCTTCCGGAGCCATGAGCGCAGGTTCGAATCCTGCCGAGGGCGCAAAACAACTGACAAATGATTCAGTGCTCATGTAACGCCGTGATAAGAAGCACGATGATGACCGTCACCGTGTCTCCATGGGGAGTGGCGGTCACGGCCGCCCTGGTCGCACTCACCCTCGTTGTTTCATGGCGCCTCAATCTCGGCTTACACAAGGTCGTTTTCCTGAGCTCAACTCGATCGGTAGTGCAACTGCTAGCTACGGGGCTCCTCTTGGTCCCGGCGCTTAGACCAGATGCGCCTCTGGGGTGGGCCTGGCTTTGGAGCGGGATGATGGTGATTTTTGCTACCGGGGTAGTGCGTAGAAGAACGAAGCCATTGGGAGAAAATCGCCCTTCGATTGCTCTATCAGCTGTCGCTGTAACTTGTCCTCTCGCCACTGGCCTGACAGTGGTTTTTTGCTTTGGGGTACTTCCCCTAAAGCCGTGGACTCTTGTACCTATGGCAGGGATCATTCTTGGAAATACTCTTCCAGCGACTGCGGCAGGCGCTATCCGGTTTGTTGAGTTGGTAACGGAGGAACGCGGGCAAATCGAAGCAATGCTTGCACTCGGTTTTAAGACTAAAGATGCTGTGCGTCCCCAAGTGGCTAAGGCAATCAAGACGGCGTTGACTCCCGAGATCGAACGAATGCGAATGATTGGACTCGTGCTGATACCTGGCACGATGACGGGGATGCTATTGGCCGGAGCCAATCCAATTGATGCTGTGATGACCCAGATGGTGGTGACGTTTCTTGTTCTCGGCGGGATCACCGTAACCGTCGTCACCGTCGTGCTCGGTTGCTCTTTTTCTGCTGTTGGCGACGGTCAAATCTCGACACAGCGACATGACTAGGGTACTTATGCCTTCCAACCCGTTAGTTCAGTGCGATCGATAACGATCACCGCGCCTTTAGGTCTGGTTTCGGCGTATTGGGTGTAGCGATCGGACAGCAAGTCCAAGGCGCGTTCATATTCGTTGCCGGCTTCATGAACTTTTGCGCGACCGCGGATCCGAACCCACCAAAGATGCGTCCAATCTTGGTCGTTGTAATGGTCGGCTAGGAGCGTCACCTCGGGGAATTGGCGGATGTTGTCCAACCGTTTCAATTCGGTGGTCGATTTCTTTTTGTGGTCAATCGCTGTCACGACCACTTGATCATCAAAAGCGAAAGTGATGGGGACCAAGTCCACTCGGCCGTCTGCCCGGATCGTGGACAATGTCGCTACGCGAGCATCGCTGAGCAACTCTAATAATTCAGTTTCGTTCATTAGTCCTCGGGGGGTGTGCCTACCCCGTCGTAAACGACGACGGTGATAACGCGATGGGTCACACTAGTCGGAGCTACTTCCTCACCCAACTGCATGGGCCAAGAAGCCCGTCAGCCACGTAAGAATTGATCACGCGGCGTAGTCTCTTCGTATGGCCGTGACGGAACGCGATACAGAAGCACCCCAAAAAGAGCGTTGGGTATTCCAATGGAAAGAACTTCACGAGGAAGTAATTACGTCGGGTCTCTGCACCGGTTGCGCGGGCTGCGTAATCAGCTGTCCACACGACGTAATTGGGTACGACCACGTCCAAGGCGGGTTTAAACCGTTCCATATCGAGGATGAGTTAGGGCCTGACAACTGTGGTCATGGAGAAAAAGGTTGCACGAGTTGCACGAGGGCCTGTCCGCGCTTTCGAACGTGGGAGGACGAAGCCGATGAGTTTTTGTTTGATCGGACTCGCACCCCCGAGGAACCGTCGGGGGTGTACAAAGACATCATCCTCACTCGAGCATCCGACGACTTCATCCACGAGATCGGGCAAGACGGCGGGCTTGTGTCCGCGATCCTGATCTGGGCACTAGACAACGGGTACATAGATGCCGCTCTCACCTCATATGTGGGCGAAGGCGAAGGCTCTCAATGGACCGCCTCCCCGGGGGTCGCCTTTAATCGAGATGACGTCATTAGAGGCGCCGGCAGTCGATACACCTATTCTGCGAACACCCTTGCATATAGCGAAGCGATTGAAGCTGGCGCAAAGAAAATCGCGCTGGTTGGGATGAGTTGCCAAAGCTCAATTGTGCCGGTTGCCAAGTCCCGAAAAATTGGAAAAGTCGGTAACAGATTTGCTCTCAACATAGGGCTCCTGTGTTCGAAGTCATTTGATGAGGCCATTTTTGAAGAGTTGTTCGAGCAGAAATACGGGCTAGATCGTCGCACGATAAAGAAAACAAACATCAAAGGTGTTTTCCAAATCTGGACGAATGATGGCGGCTACTACGAAATCAACCTCAAAGAATGCCACGCTTGGACACGAGAGGGATGCAACTACTGCCCAGATTTTGCCGCAGAACATGCAGATATCTCGACTGGAGGCATTGGTAAGTACAGCGATTGGACATTGACAATCGTGCGAACTCCAATAGGTCGAGAAATCATCATGAAAATGCTCGAGGGCGGTTATTTGATTGGCAGACCCGGAGATGACGACCCGGAGGCTATCGATCTGATGCACAAGTTGAGTCAAAAGTCTCGAGCAAGATGGCCTGAATTTGCCTGGGACAAACCCGCCATGTTGCCCACTCCAACCCGTAAGTAGCTCCGTCGTAGCTATCTCGTCTTGATCAAAGACATGTGTTGATGAGATCCACCATGTTGGGGCGCAGGTCGGTTGCACTCAAGAACTCTGACAACCGCGCCTCGGGGATCACATCAGCGGCTCGAGATGCTGAGCAACGACACAGTCGGTCCAAACGATCTGAGCCGTAACTGCACGCAGACAGATAAAGCTCTTTTGTCGAAGGTGACCACTCCGAGGGTCGATCAGCACCACGACATTGGACTAACAAACCTGCTAGTTCAGGCGGAAATTCGTTGAACGCACTCATCCGATCTTCAAGCCCTTTTACGTCGGCGATATCGACGTCGTAAACCAATAGATCGGAGGCGCAATGGCATGGCCCAACTAGACCTGAATTCGCGATGCATGAATCCAAGAAGGCAACCGTGGTCCCAATGTCGAGCAAATAGTCGCTGACGGGAAGCACATCATCCACGACCAGAGTGCCGGGGTTATCGAATGAAGTAGCTGTCTCGTCTTGACGACTGACTGAGGAGTCTTGTAGCGAACAAGCGCTAGCTAGCACAAGACCAAAGACAACGACTCGGCGAAGAAGGCCTCTGACCTTTGTGTAATTAGCCATAGTCGAAGATTAGGCGGGCCCTAGTTCGGCAAGTTCGCGCGCCGTTGAGAAAACTTGATCAAGCATCGCTTCGGTAAGCCGCCCCGTAAAGGTGTTCTGCTGGCTTGGATGAAATGAACAAACGATATTCCCTGTGCGCTCACAGCCGTGCTCTGACAAGGGCACCACGACTCCGTGGCCAAACTTGGGACGAGGACGCACTCCAAGGATTGAACACGTGACTTGATAGCCAAACTGTCCCAGCGCAACAAATACGCGGACCTTGCGAAGCAGGTCCAACTCGCGTTCGATAAAGGGTCGGCAGTTGTCGCGTTCTTCAGTCGTCGGCTTGTTCGCCGGGGGGGCGCATCGTACAGCTGCCGTGACGTAGGCGTCTGTCAGTTGAAGTCCGTCTCCTACATGCCTGGCAAACGACTGATTGGCGAACCCTGTCCTGTGTAGAGAAGCGAAAAGAAAGTCTCCAGAACGATCGCCGGTAAAGACGCGCCCGGTTCGATTGGCCCCATGCGCAGCGGGCGCCAATCCAACGATCACGACTTTCGCTGCTGGGTCTCCAAACCCGGGTACGCCCAACCCCCAATAGTCTTCGTCGCGAAATGCCGCCCGCTTCTCCAAAGCAACTTGTTCACGCCACTCGACTAAACGATCACATTGACGACAGTTTGCTATCTCAGCAGCCAGCGAAACCAAAGAGTCCACGCCGCCGAGTGTTGCAGACTATGAAGCGGAGTCCAGTGACTCCAACGACTACGGTCAATTCGTGGCTTCTTCCGAACGACCGACGCTGATGCTTCTCATCAGACATGGACAGACCCCAACAACTGGTGTCGAGTTGTACGGCAGGAAGCCAGGGGTCCACCTATCCGACGTGGGGGTAGATCAAGCGGAGAAGGTCGCGGAACGAATTTCTGAGATGAATCAACGTGCAATTGCCGCGATTTATTCGAGCCCTTTGGAGCGTACGAGAGAAACCGCGATGCCTATTTCCAAGAGAGTCGGGATTCCCATCAAAAGAAATCGTGGGCTAATTGAACTCGACGTTGGAGATTGGACTGGCCGAAAGCTAAGCCAATTGCGCAAGCTAAAGGCGTGGTCGAAGGTGCAAAAATACCCCTCGGGATTCAGCTTCCCCAACGGAGAGTCTTTCGTTCAGATGCAAACCAGAATGTCGCAAACCGTAGATGGTTTGGTGGCAACGCATCCTGGGAAAACGGTGATCGCTGTCAGCCACGCGGATCCGATTCGAGCCTTGGTCGCTCACGCGATGGGAACCCACTTGGATCTTTTTCAACGCATAGTTGTGTCACCATGCTCCGTTACCGCAATCCTTTACACGTCTAGTGGCCCGGTTGTATTAGCAGTGAACAACACCGGTGACCTGAAATCGATAACACCAGCCTAAAAACCCCCAAATTTTTCAATAGGAACAATGACTGACAACTACGAAATTAAGAACCCCCAGAACTTCGTTGCCGGAACGGTTGGAGCGCCCGGGGCTCGCATCTTTTATCTTCAAGCGCACGACGAGAATCTGGTTCTAACCCTCAAAGTTGAGAAAGATCAAGTTCAGTCGCTCGCAAGTCACTTAGCTGAAATGCTGGACGGCAACAACAACCCGGTATCAGCAGTTTCCGCCACTGAAATGATTGAACCACCCAACGCAGTATGGACGGTAGGAGCGTTAGCCATCGGCCCGGGTGAAGAGCCCGAACAGATTGTTGTCGTGGCCCAGGAGCTACCTGATCAGGAGGAAAGTGAACCCTCACAAGCTCACATTCAGATCAGCTTGGGTCAGGCAAAAGCATTTGTGGATCACGCACTATTTTTGATGGAGTACGGCCGAGATTTTGGGCGACAAAATGGCCATAAACCCATCGGTGAATGACGAGAGCGCTGAACCTGGCGGTTCCAAGTCGACCAACTTCGTGGACCTTGAAACCGCTCGTAAGTTATTAACCGATGGCGAAATAGAGCTACTCGCTCGCATGCCCTACAGCTCGAACGCCACCTTCCTCGTCCGTGTGGAGCGGGGTGATTTGGCAGTAAACGGAATCTACAAGCCTGTCAAGGGTGAACGGCCACTATGGGATTTCCCACCAGGGTTGCATCGAAGAGAAATCGCGGCTTACGAATTAAGTCACGAGTTGCGCTGGGACGTTGTACCTCCCACGGTGGAACGGATAGGCCCCCACGGAACTGGATCTATCCAGTTATTTATCGATGCCGACTTCACTCAACATCATTTCACTCTCGTGAAAAATCCGCTGCATCATCCTGACCTTCGAAAGCTCTGCGTTCTCGATTTGTTGGCTAACAACACTGATCGAAAATCGGGCCATTGTCTCCTTTCAGAATGGGGGCGCGTGTATGGAATCGATCATGGCCTCTGCTTCTCGAGCGACTTCAAGTTGCGGACGGTCATTTGGGACTTCGCCGACGAGCCAATTGACGACCATTTACTTGAAGGCGTGCGACATGTTGCGGACGGAGCTTTGGAACAATTAGCGCCGTGGCTTGAAGAAGACGAACTTGATGCACTTACGCAACGGGCAAAATGGCTGACCGAATCACAAGTCTTTCCTGCAGATGATGGCCATCGATGGCCTTGGCCGTTGATCTGATTCACGGCGAGCCAAGTGCCCGACAAAGCTTGTTCTTGGTTGCCTAAACCCGGACAGTTGCCCTAACGCGCTTTCAAAGCTTCGATCAACGCCGGAATGACTTTGTGCACGTCGCCGACGATGCCAAGATCGGCAACCCCGAAAATAGGTGCTTCAGGGTCTTTATTGATTGCGATGATGTTTTTAGAACCCTTCATCCCAACAAGGTGTTGAGTCGCTCCTGAAATCCCGCATGCCACATACAGGTTGGGCTTTACGACCTTGCCGGTCTGACCAACTTGTTTGGCATATGGAACCCATCCGGCGTCGACGATCGCTCGAGACGCTCCCGACGCAGCTCCAAGCAAGCCCGCTAATTCATCGATCATTGTGTAAGCCTCTGGTTGGCCAAGACCACGACCGCCCGAAATCACTACTTCCGCCTCGTCCAGCTTCGGACCAGAACGTTCTTCTGCGTGACGGCCAGTCACGACAGCCGATCCGGCGACACCAGGGTCAATGGCCTCAACTCCCACCACTTCTGCTGCTCCGCCTCCAGTTGGTTCAGCTTCAAACGACTTCGGTCGAAAGAGCGCTAACGCTGGGCCATCGTTTCGAAAGGCAGTGAAAACATTCTGGGTGCCACCAAAAACTGGCTCCTCAACTACCAGGGCTCCGTCCTCAACTGAAGCGCCAACGTTATTTGTAACGACTGGCTGATCTATCCGGACAGCGAGACGAGCTGCTGTATCTCGCCCATCTGGGGTTTGTCCAAAGAAAATCGCATCGGGGTTACTTGCTTCAATATGGGCCTGAAGCGCTGCTGCAGCGTGAACTCCCACCAGCTTGCCTTCAAGAGGGCCGGTACTAAAAACCTTGGAGGCTCCGTGAGCACCGAGTTCTTCAGCCATCGCAGCCCCGTCGCCGACTACGAAAGCTTCGACGTTGGATGCGAGGCTCCGGGCAGCAGCCATAAGCTCCAGAGTTAGACCACTGGGGCCGCCCTCATCGCCTTCGGCGAATACAAGGATGGTTTCAATCGACATGTTCAACCTCCTCAGATGACCTTGAGTTCACCGAGGAACTCAATAATCTTTTCGTGGGCGTCACCATCGTCTTCGATGATTTCACCAGCTTGCCGTTCTTCCGCATCCGTAACCTGGACGGTTTCTTGGCGAGCACCGTTTTTCCCTACAGAACTGGAGTCGATTCCCAAGGCACTGAGGTCGAGTTCCTCGACGGGTTTTTTCTTAGCTGCCATGATCCCCTTGAACGACGGGTAGCGAGGCTCTACTACACCAGCCGTAACGGACACCAACGCCGGGGTCGGACACTCGACGTCGTCGTATCCCGCTTCTGTCTGGCGTTGCACCTTTACGTTTCCGCCTTCAACTTGTATTTGCTTGGCGAAAGTTATTGATGGAATGTTGAGGGCCCCTGCAATCATCTCCGGGACTGTCCCGGTGTAACCGTCAGATGACTCAACTCCGGCGAGTACCAAATCTGGTGACATCCTCGATATCGCGGCAGCAAGTACTTTCGCCGTCCCGAGCGCATCAGTTCCGGCAAGAGCGGCGTCACTTACGAGAATGGCATCCTCGGCACCCATCGCCAGCGCAGTCCGTAGCCCACCAACTGCTCCGTTGGGCGCCATTGAGACCAGCGAGACGCCGCCGCCGCCGGCAGCCTCTACGAGTTGGAGCGCCATCTCCACCCCGTAGGAATCGGACTCATCTAGGATCAATTTGTCATCCCGTTTGAGGTAGTTAGTAGAGGGATCCAACTCACCGGGCAAAGCCGGATCTGGGATCTGTTTGACACAGACAACGACCTTCATGCGTGGATTCTGCCCTGAGGTTTGGACATATCCAAATGTTAACTATAAAAAGTTTTATAACTGAGTTCGCTAACTGCCACACGAGCGTTGTTAATGGTGTTCGGTTCGACTATCAGCCTAGAAATCGGCGACACTAGCCACGTGCAGATTTTGCTCCTCGTCAACGGATCGGCTTCGTCGGTCACGGCACGAACGAGAGTGCTAATTCAAACGGCCCTAGCTGAACATCACGACGTGCGATTAGCCATGACCAGCCGCCGGGGTCATGCTTCGCGATTAGCCAGAGGCGCTGCTGCGACTGGGACAGACATCGTTGCTGTATTGGGCGGAGACGGAACGCTCAATGAAGCAGCTAACGGCCTAGTAGGAACAGAATGCGCGTTAGCTGCCCTGCCCGGCGGTTCGACCAACGTCTTTGCTCGGACCATCGGACTGGCGGACGAGCCGCTGGAAGCTACGGATCAGCTGGTTGCAGCAATTGAGGCAAATTCAATTGAATCTGTTGGTCTTGGTGAGGTCGACGGCCGCTATTTTCTTTTCCATTGCGGGAGCGGTTTCGACGCTGCGGTGGTCGAGCAGGTGGAGCGGCGATCCGCTTTGAAACGCTATGCAGGGCATCCTTTGTTCATTTGGGCGGGAATTGATACTTGGCTCCGTCACTATGACCGAACAAGGCCAAGAATGACGGTGCGACACGAGCAAGGCGGCGTTGATGACAGCTACTTCACCGTGGTATTGAACACAGACCCATACACCTATTTGGGGAGTCGACCTCTGTCTCTAGCTCCGCAGGCCACTCTGGATCGGGGCCTGAGCGTCGTAGCTTTGCGAACGTTGTCGTTGAGTGCCATGACCGGCCTGTTGTCCGATCTCTTTAAGGGAAAATCACCACAGGACAACGATCTCGTTCACGTTGCCCACGACCTGACCGAACTTGTCGTAACTGGATACGGCCCATTTCCTCATCAGCTAGATGGCGATTATTTAGGCCCTGTCAAGAGCCTCAGATTCAGTTGGTGCCCCCAAGCACTCAGGTTGGTGAAGCCTCTATAGCCCTGGGGTGAAGCTATTGAGAATCGCTTAATACTCCAAGCACTTCATCAGGTATGTCAGTAATGAGACCATCGATGCCGAGTGCAGCAAGTTCCAACGCGCGTTCAACATCGTTGACGGTCCAGGCATTTACGTCGATTCCAGCAGCGTGGGCTGTCCGCACGAGATGGTCGTCGATAATCGACTCGTGAGGATGAATCGCCGAATGGCCATTGACAACGGCGTGACGCATCACATCCAGCCAGGACCTTCGCCCAAAAAGAAGCCCCGTTGGCAACCCAGGGGAAAGTTCACGTATGTGGTCAACAATCGCGTGATTGAAAGATGAAATTATCCAACGGCTAATCGGCTCTGGTCGTGATCGCAAATATCGTTCCAATTCGCTGGCTAGGTTCGACAATTCGTTCACGTCGGAGCTGTCGATTTTTATTTCGATGTTCACACGAAGTCCGTTGCAAGCATCGAGAGCTGTACCCAAGTCGGGTATGTAACCCGGGAGATCTCTCCTGTGAGAACCCTCTATCAGCAGGTCTTCTGCATGCGAGTCGTGATGAACCACCAATTGTCCGTTGAGAGTTCTTCGCACATCGAGTTCGATGCCGTCTGCCCCAAGTTCAGCGGCCGCCAGGAACGCCTCAACACTATTTTCTCTTTGCTGTCGCGATGCTCCCCGATGGGCATATATCTGTGGTCGCGTCAACGTTCGGTTCTCCCGACCTTTTCAGTTCTTTATGAGAGCCCGACTCTCCGCGAAAGAATCCCTTGCCGGAGCACCAGTCCAACCGTAACCTGTCGTATCGCTGTCACTGCGTCATGAATACATCCGGAGAGACCTCTATAGGGTCTGCCAATCGGACGCTTTAGCAGTTTTTCGCCGCAGACAGATAAAGCTTCAGCGGCGAGACAAATGCTCGCGAACCCCCTCGCGAGTAGCACCTGGAGGAAATATAGACGTGAGTGCACGAGGAGCCATGCTGCTGGAAAGCGGCATCTGGCGAAACACCGCTAAATGCCGCGAGATTGATCCGACTGTTTTTTTCCCCATTGGTTCGACAGGAAGCGCTTTACGCCAGATCGCAGCAGCCAAAGCAGTCTGTGTCGAATGTTGCGTCAAAGATCTTTGTCTTGAGTTTGCACTCGACACTAACCAGGACTCTGGGGTGTGGGGCGGGGCATCGGAGGACGAACGCAGACAAATCCGACGTCAGCGAAACAGTGTTCGCCGTCACGCGAGCTAAGTCGAGATCATCCATCTAGTGAATCAACTTTCGCAATGGGTCTTCGGTTGCTCGGTTTAATCGTCTGTCAGGGGAACTTCAACTAGGACTTCTGATCCCGCCGAGTCGCTTCGCCTTCGCATCACGATCTCGCCCCCAAGTTCTGAAGTTGCCAAGGCTCGAATAATCGAAACTCCTAGGCCTCCTTGCGAACTGCTATCAAAATCGTCAGGCACTCCGACTCCGTCGTCACGAACCATCATCCTGATGTGTTCGGCGTCTCGAGACAACAAGATTTCTACTAGGCCCACGCGGCCATCCACGAACGGCAGATCATCGGGGAAGGCATGGTCAACCGTGTTCTGGAGTAATTCGTTTAGTACTACAGCAAGCCGCGTCACTACATCAGACGGGACCAGGCCTGCGTCTCCATGTACTTCGAAACGGATAGGGCGCTCGGGCGAAGTGAAGCTGTCTTGGACAGTTCGCGCCAACATGCTCGCTACTTCTGCCAGGCTCACATCGTCGGATGACTCGCTCGCCAGCGTCTCATGCACCAACGCGATCGCTCGGATTCGACGGACGGACTCGTCAATCGCCAATTTGGCTTCGACTGATTCAAGACGCCGGCCTTGCACACGTAACAGCGACGAAATGGTCTGAAGATTGTTTTTAACTCGATGGTGGATCTCGCGGATCGTTGCATCTTTCGCAACCAAGAGTCGATCTCTTAAACGCAACTCGGTGATATCTCTGAGTAGCACGACCGCTCCCTTAGAGATCTCCCGATCGATAAGAGGCATGGCCAAGACTTGAACGGCAGTGTCGTTTCGTTCAACCTCAGCTGTAATCGGCCCAAAACTTTTCATAGCTTGACGAATGATCGGCTGTTCAATTCCCAAATCCCCGAGTCGGCGACCGGCGACATTTCCGACGATTCCTATCCGGTGGAGCGTGCTAAGAGCATTCGGTGAGGCGTATTGAATTCGAGCCTCGCGATCTACCACCAAGAGGCCATCGCCAACTCTGGGCACCTCATCCATATCGACATCATGTCCAACGAAAGGAAACGCGCCTGATGCGATCATTCTGGCTAATTGGTGAAACGTCTGAAGGTAAGTGCGTTCAAGTTCCCCGGGATCTCGACGTTCAGCAAAGTCGGGAACTAGTTCGCGACTCAGGACGCCGACCACTACGCCGTCGTGGGTTATGGGAATGCACATAACCCGTGCTCGACGATTTGTAGGTTTGATTGGCACCTCGCCTTCTACAACTTCGCCTAACGCGAATGCTCTTGCAACTAGCGGTCGATCAATGTCATCTACTCGCAGTCCTACATGGTCGTCTCGGTAGAGAGTTTGACTCGTAGTGGGTCGAATCTGCCCGGCAATTGCGAACTCTGTTCCAACCTCATCGGTCGCGACAAACAACAGCAAATCGGAGAATGAAAGATCGGCCAAAATTCCCCACCAAGCGACAAGGCGTTGAAGGTGCATTAGCTGTTGCGTCGATAAGTCTGTGCCTATGCGAGTCAATTCCGCCAATGTGGCCATAGGTCAGAAATTACAGCCGTTTCGAACCTGTCAGCAACGGGACACCCCGTAGGTGACGAATTCGGCTCCACATGCGAAGTCTCAGTCGGTGGCAAATCCGATACGGCGATCGCCTGCCGCACCGAATTCGATATAACCGAGTTGTGCCACTGATAGGCCGACCTCTCGGCCGTCGCGATCGTTTACCCAAAGCATGTTGGCGCCTCCACTTAATGCAGACTCCAACCCCGATTTGAGCTTTTCGGCGTCGTCGTCGTCGATGTCAAGCGTGAGCTCGCGGGCCACATTCATGATGCCGATTCGGATCTCCACGGGTAATGCCTTTTCTTCTGTCTTGTTGAGTTGACGAGCGTCAACACAACTCGGGACATATCGTATGCCGCAGTTTGACCTCTACCACTGCTGTTCAACCATTCAGGAGGAGCAGGAAAGTTGGGAGCAACCAACTTTGGTGCGGGCCCAGTCTGGACGCAACATAGAGAATTGGTTTCGTTCTGGCTGTTCATCGTATGGGTGCCGCACGAGATCTAATAATTCTTCAACCATTGATCCGTCGCCTTCCTCGGCACGTTCGATTGCTAGCTGCGCCATGTAGTTTCGAAGCACGTACTTCGGATTCACCGCGTCCATCGACATTTGACGTTCAACGTCGTTCGTTCCTAATTCGCGATGTCGAGCTGCCCATTGTTGAGCAAAGTCAACGAACGCTGATATTTGATGGTGCGTAGCTGATTCTCGCTCGTAGACCGACTCGAGGAGAGGCTTAACACGCTCTACAGGATCAAGGGAGGCCGAGCAGTCAACTCTGCCCAGTTCTCTCCAAAATTTCGTCATATCGGTCTCAACAACTTGCATCACCGACAATGCCTCGTCAGCCAAGCTCTGATCACGCGAGTCGTCCAGCGATGAGAAGCCAAGCTTCGAGGCCATCATTTGTGACCATTTAGTTTGAAATCGTTTCGCGTAGTGCTGAATGGCATCTTGGAGAGGCTCGACCTCCTCCACCAGGGGATAAAGGGAGTTAGCTAACTGAACAAGATTCCACTGCGCGATATTTGCTTGATGCCCGTACCGATATCGGCGGTGTTGGGCGTCGGTCGTATTGGGCGTCCAATTCGGGTCGTAATCATCAAGCCAGCCATATGGGCCATAGTCAATGGTTAGACCTAAAATCGACATGTTGTCTGTATTCATGACGCCGTGAACGAAGCCGACGCGTAGCCATTCGACGACCATGTCTGCCGTTCGTTCCGCCACTTCCCTCAAAAGCGATACGTAGCGACGAGGGCCGGGATCTTCAATGTGTGGGAACTCGGTTGCAATTACGAAATCGGCCAAACATTGAAGTGTTTCGCGATCGCCTCGGGAAGCAAATATCTCGAAGTTTCCGAATCGAATGAAAGACGGTGCCACCCGACAGACGATGGCGCCAAGTTCCGGTCGGGGATTTCCGTCATAAAGCATGTCGCGAACTACTTCTTCACCCGTTGTGACCAAACTCAGAGCCCTAGTGGTGGGAACACCCAGGTGATGCATGGCCTCGCTACATAAGAACTCCCTGACCGATGACCGCAACACTGCTAAGCCGTCGGCTGTGCGGGAATATGGTGTCGGACCAGCTCCCTTTAACTGGAGCATCTGGTGTCGACCGTTAACATCGACGACCTCACCCAAGGCAATAGCCCTTCCGTCTCCCAACTGCCCGGCCCAGTTTCCGAACTGATGGCCGCCATAACACGCGGCGTGTGGATCCATTCCTGCAAGTATTCGGTTTCCTGCGAGAACCTCAACGAAACCCGGTCGCAGAATTTCCGCGGATTCGAGACCCAGCAATTCGAACATCTCAGCACTGTGGGCGACGAGCCTGGGTGCGGCAACAACCGCTGGTTTCACTCGGCTGTAACAGGCCTGTTCGACTTGCCGACGCGCTGTCCCGACCCGGGAGTCCGCAGGGAGCGATTTCGTGAACTGATTGTCGAAACGTAGGTCGTCGATCATCACCATCGCTCTATTTTGGCTCAAACGAGCTTCAAAGCTTCGTTGTATCTGCGCGTTGGCAAATATTCTTCCGTCAATAGGCGCGCCATTTCAGTGAAAACATTCGCCGCCTCACTGTCCGGGTCTGCCACGGTAATGGGACGGCCGGTGTCTCCTCCTTCGCGGAGTTCTTGCAATAACGGGATTTGGCCGAGCAGAGGGACGTCCAGTTCTTCGGCAAGTGCCTCACCCCCTCCGGATCCGAAAATGTCGTAGCGCTTTCCATCATCACCTCGGAACCAACTCATGTTTTCGATCACTGCGCGCACGGAAAGGTTGACTTTTTCAGCCATATAGGCGGCACGTTGCGCAACTTTTTGGGCTGCCGGCTGCGGAGTAGTAACCACTATCAGTTCAGATTTTGGCAAAAACTGTGAGAGAGACAACGAGATATCGCCGGTACCAGGCGGAAGGTCAACCAACAGATAATCGGGGTCGTCCCAATGCACGTCAGTGAGAAATTGTTCTAAGGCCTTGTGGAGCATCGGTCCGCGCCAGATGACTGGCTGGTCCTCTCTAGCGAAGAACCCCATCGAAATGCAACGAACACCATTGGCTTCGACCGGCACCACCATCTGGTCAATCACCGTTGGGGGGCGATCCACTCCAAGCATCCGGGGAATAGAAAAGCCCCAGACGTCTGCGTCCACTACCGCGCTCCGGAGCCCCCGTTGGGCAAGAGCAATGGCCAAGTTCGCCGTAACCGTGGATTTGCCAACTCCACCTTTCCCGCTCGCTATTAACAGAACACGTGTGCGATTCCCAGCTTCCGCGAATGGAATAGCTCTGCCTTCGGCGTGTCCCTGGGCTTCTTGACTACCACCGCTGGCTGCGGGGTCACCAATGAGTTGTTCGCGCACTGCGGCTTGCTCAGCCTCATCCATAACCAAGAACTCGACTGATACTGCTTCCACCCCGTCTCGGGTTGTTATCGAAGTTTCGATGAGATGTATCAGCGTTTCTCGTGCTGGCCAATCTTGGGAGGGCAAAGCAACCACCGCGTGAACAGTGCCGCCGGCTAGGGACACCCCTCGGAGCATGCCCATCGTGTGTAAGTCGCGACGAAGTTCCGGGTCGACGACCTTGCCAACAATCTCAATTAGCTCATTGTCGGAGATACTCATTGCCTGATTCCTACCTGCAAAACAGCAAATTCGAACTTGATGAGGGACGCATCGGTAGAATCTAGTGCCGTGGACGGCCATACACTCACCCCAGAGACTTTCTCTGCCACCGTTGAATCCATCACGGCATCATTCGGTGACCGAACTCGACGAGATATTTACCTCCGAGTTAGAGAGTCCGCAGAAGGGTTGACCGCTGCTGAGGTCGCTAAGGCAGTGAATCTACATAACAACGTTGCTAGACATCATTTAGACAAGCTGGCAACAGCAGGTCACGTCGTCGTGGACATACGCCCAGCGGCCGGAGCTGGGCGTCCATCTAAGCGTTATCGCGCGGCTAGTTCTGATATCACGCTCGAGTTCCCGGTACGGCACGATGATCTGCTTGGAACGTTGTTGGGTAGGGCTCTAGCGCTTCTTTCAGACCATGAGGCTGAACAGCTCGCCGAAGAAGTAGGGCACGAATACGGGCTCCATTTAGCCGCCGCGATGGCACCCGGCGAAGCTCAACGTTCCCTGAAGTCCGCAGTCACGATGGTGGCACAAACCCTTACATCTCACGGTTTCGCAGCCCACAGCGAGGGCACTATTGGAGAGCTCCGCATTGTGTCTGAGCATTGCCCCTTCGGTCAGGCCGCTATTGACCATCCGGTGCTTTGCGCTATCGATCGAGGGCTCGTCAGAGGAATGTTGGCAGCGTTGCACGGGGAAACGACTCCGCATCTCGAGGGTTCACTTGCCATGGGTGATTCGGTGTGCACAACCTCTGTGTAGATCGATTCCTTAACGGCTCTTCGCGACGAGACCCAGATCCGATCTCATTTCTTCGACAGTTGCTTTCAACTGTGCGCGCATTTCTGGTGGTAGATCGCGATCGAGCGCTGATTCATACATTTGGATAGCTAGATCTAGGTCTCCTTGAAGTTCTCGCGCCACAAAACCGCGAAAGACATAAGGGTCGAAGCTGTCTGGTTGTTGCAACACGGCGCTATCGAGGTTCCGTATTCCTTCTTCTTGAAGGGCATGATCATTAATACGAACGAGAATCCAGCCGCGTAAGGTGAGCGCGTCGACGTGTCGTGGTCTTTGTTTGAGAACTTGATCGAGTTGCCGAATTGCGGGCAACGGGTCACCCGCTCGTTCATGTAGTTGAGCGGACAGAACCAAGGCACCTTCTAAGTCGGGTGCATCTCGAAGAATTTCTTCAACGGCTAAGCGAGCCCCATCTACATCTTCGGTGAAGAAAAGTCGCTGAGCGTTGGCTAAGCGACTCCTAGGCGATCGGTCGATTTCACCAGAAATGGTTTCGCCCGGCGCGCGCAATCCGGAAAATTGCGCTACTGCGAAACCCGAAACCACGCCGACGGAAAGTATGACCGCGAACCATCGCCAAAACTTGCCCGAAATTGCCATGCTGACCTTACGGGGTTCTGTCTCGTCGAGAAATCGAACAACTGCAGCGACACGGCGGGTGTAATCATTTCGGAGAGTTTCATACTCTTGGTCAGTTAGTTCACCACTTACATGTTCTCGGTCAAGGTCGTCGAGAGATCTCAACAAAAAATCGCGTTCCGCTTCTAATTTGAGGACGTTGAACAGTGGTTCCTTATATCTGCTCAATTTTTTCCCCGAAGCGTTTGCACTATTCGTATGTCTTCCTCCGACGGTTCGATTTCTCTTCCTGATCGCCACCTTCCGAAAGCGAGAATGAGAAGGCCTACCGCCATAACCCCAGCAAGTACAGGAAGAATCCAAACGAGCGCACCTACCCCCGAACGGGGAGGATTTGCGTTCACATCGCCGCCATATTGACGGGCCATCCACGCCCGAATTTCGTCGTCGCTTCGTCCCTCGGCAACAAGATCATCCACTTGTGCGCGGATAGCAGCAGCAACTGGAGCGTTTGACTCCAGTACGTTCTGACCGTCACACACCGGACACAACATGGTCGATTTTATTTTATAAGCGCGTTCTCCCTGGGTTGCAGGCCCATCGTCGGTTACGACTGACGCAACAAGTGCACCGGCCACAATTATGAGAATGAAGAGCCAGCTAATTCGTTGGTAGCGCCTCATGGCACCGAGTTTCGTTCTTGAAGGTCGACAACCACACGGTCAACTTCGTCAGCCGTGATCTGCCCCTGCCATTTGGCGACAACAACCCCTCCGGGGGCCACAAGGAAAGACTCGGGTGGACGCAGCACACCAAAGGCAACCGCCCACGCGGATTCATTGTCAATCAGAACCGGCCAGTTTCCTCCATGTTCAACGAAGAAGGCTCTGGCATCTTTCTCTGTGTCACCAAAGGGGACGCTGATAACAACTCCGTCGAGTCGGTGCCGTCGATTCCACTCCACTAACTCTGGGTGTTCTCGCACGCAAGGCACGCACCATGAAGCAAAAAAATTGATTAGCGCCCACCCGGAGGTGACGTCATCGACATCGAATGATTGGCCATCGAAACGGACACCTTCAACTTGAGGCACAAGCTCGCCGATCAACGGGCTCTTCGATTGTGATCCATTTCCTCCGTCGCGAGTCGCGAGCACCAGCACGAAACTCAGGAGAACGAGCCCTGCAACCGCGCTAACAATACGCACGATACGAAGACTCCAATGGGTCACAACGCCTTCTCACTCACAACGTCTTCGCGTCTAGAACCGCGAGCGTCTTTAAGTGGAATAACGGCGAGCAGGGTTCCAATACCAATAACAAGACCACCGACCCATATCCACGCAACCAGTGGTTCTATGAGGACCCGTATGACCACCAAATCGCTGCCTTCTTCGGGAATAGCAATGAGACTTAGATAAACGTCGTCAACGAAACTAGTGGCGACGGACGGAGTTGATATCGGCCTACCAAAGGTCGGGTACTGGGTGATAGCTGGTGAGTAACCCCCACGACCTTTAACGTCAATCAAAGCTTGCACCACTCGATTTGGGCCATCCATCGTGTCTGTCAATTCGACAAAAGTTATTTGATGACCCGCGACCGAGCCAGTGTCTCCGGGTCGAAGGTGGAACTCTCCTTCTTCGCTAAAAGCCGTGCTCGCAATAAATCCGAAGGCCAGGAGACCGACGCCCACATGAGCCACCATGCCGCCTCCAGATCGGCCGGTTAGTCCCCGCCAGCCGTTCCGCCGACAGGCAAGCACCAGGTGCCGAAGCGCAGCGCCAATTACAAAGCCCCCCAGACCTATACCTAGAACAGGGCCGAGTCCTTCGGCGCCCATAACCACCGCCACGCCCATCACCACAGCTCCACATGCAGCAGGTCCCAGAGCTCGTTGGGCAAGCACCTGTCTAGAGGTAGAACGCCACGTAAGCAGCGGGGCGAGACCCATTGTCAATAGCAACGCTATTCCAATGGGTAAGAGCATCTGATCGAAATATGGTCGACCAACCGCTAACCGGTCGCCATTAATAGATTCAACAATCAGCGGAAAGACAGTGCCGAGCAGCACGACAAAAGCAAACAGGGCGAAAAGAAGGTTATTTGCGAGCAAGGAGCCTTCGCGCGACAAAGGCGAGTCGATCGAGCCAGGCGAACGCAATTCATCTCCGCGCCAACCAATCAGGGCAACCGATACAACCAAAATGGCAGCAAAGAATCCCAGCAACAGAGGTCCCAGACTCGACGCGCTGAATTCATGTACCGATTCGATCACTCCGGACCGTGTCAAAAATGTACCGAAAATCGTCAAGGCGAAGGTGGCCAGGAGAAGCGACAGATTCCATACCCGCAACATCCCTCTTCGTTCTTGAACTATTACCGAGTGAATAAAAGCGGTTCCGGTGAGCCATGGCAAAAAAGATGCGTTCTCCACGGGATCCCACGCCCAATAACCGCCCCAGCCCAGAACCTCATAGGACCACCATGCCCCGAGGAGGATTCCCACGCTCAGGCTTCCCCAAGCGATCAAGGTCCAGATACGGATTGACAGCAACCACCCTTCTCCAAGTCGGCCAGTGACTAACGCTGCAATCGCGAAGCTAAAGGGAACGGTGAAACCCACGTAACCGAAATACAGCATGACCGGGTGTATTGCCATGAGTGGGTGATTTCGTAGCAACGGATTGAGCCCGTCGCCGTCGATTGGAGGGCTCGATAGCGTGCCAAACGGATCTGCCGGACCTGCCAACAACCCGAAAAAGAAGACGCAGACAACGAGCATGGTCAACAGCGCCCAGGCAACTAGTCGATCGCTGATTTGACGACGGAAACTAAGGGAAACAGCTCCAACATAGATGCAAAGAACGAACCCCCAAAGCAAGAGCGAACCCTCAAGGGCGCCCCACAAGGTAGCGAATTTGTAGAGAACAGGTGTCGATTCAGTTGAGTTCGAAGCGACGTACGCGAGCGAAAAATTATTGGTGAGCAGAGCAATCTCCATCGCCACCACAGCAACGACACATCCACTAACCATCACGGCAATCCAAAAGAGCGCACGGCTGTGCCTGTCACTTCGATGAGACGCGAGCGCCAGGATTAGGCTCGTCAGTGCGCCTATCGCCCCAACTAACGCAATACCGACGCCCAACGTACCTAGTAGCGCTGTCATGACTCCGCTGCCGGAACCTCAAAGGGGCAATCATTGAGAAAACCCCTTGGGAGCTTCTCGCTGACGCGCTGCTCATTTACTGATGCGTACTCGTTGGTGTGTTTAACCAGCATTCGGTCACTCTGAAAGTAGTGGGTATCGATGCCAGCGGCGGTTTGAGCTTCGCCAGAAATCCACTCGCCCTCCAGCACCACAGGAATCCATGGAGACGCAAACAACTCCGGCGGATCCGCAGTATGTCGCACGGAGGCGACGACGCAATCGTGAATGATTTGGAAGGTGGTTACACCGCTCTCGCTACGGACCGTCGATGGAATTACCCGCCCTTGTATCCGGAAACGACGATCACCTAGTTCTGGCCGTTGTTCAACTGCCTCATCTACATTTCGAAAGAACAGCGTTGCATTTCTGAGACCTTGTGCTGTGATGAATGCGGCGGCGGCAACCAACACCGCCGTCGCGGCGAAAACCGCCCATCGCCGATTGCGATGAACTTTTCGTCGGAGTTCTGCGGGGTTTTCAACTTCGTGCCTGGGGCTGAGGTCCATGGCTAAGAATCCGCAGGCGTGCTGCTATCGCTTCCAGGATCGAGTTCTTCTCGCCCACCGATTCCTAGCTCTCGACCTACGGTTTTTCCGCGTCCCACGATCCAGAGAGCGTAGGTCACGACGACAATGAAACTGAGGCCCCACCCTGTAGCGACGGTTGTTACCTCACTCACATTCTCTCCCGACTCTCAGGCTTGTACATCGTCTTCTTTAAGACGCGAGGCTATAAGTGCTTCCAAAGCTTCCTCATCTCTCAACTCTTCCAACCGAATGACTCGGTAGCGATGAACAATCAACCAACTAGCAACGATGGTTACCGCCAAAGTTGAGTAGAGCAAAGTCCAATACATTTCGCCCGTAATCTCCGGTCGTCGACCAACGCTTAGGCTCGCTTTTTGGTGAAGCGTGCGCCACCAATCAACTGAGTAGTGGACAATCGGTACGTTGACAAAAGAAATCAGCGCCATTGCAGCGGTCCTGCGCCCCCGAGTCATGGGGTCGGCTGGTAGTCGCCGAAGCGCAAGATATCCAAGGTAGGTGACAAAGAGCAGCACCGTGGTAGTGAGCCGGGCGTCCCACTGCCAATAAGTCCCCCAGGTAACGCGTCCCCACAGCATCCCAGTAGCCAACGTGATTCCTGTAAATACGACGCCAACCTCAGCTGCGGAACCTGCCAGCCGGTCGTAGTGGCGGCCACCATCGTGCCTGCGGCGGCTCCGCATCAAAAATAAAGCACTCGAAAGGGACGTCAAGACGAAAGCCCCATAGGCAATCCATATTGAAGGCACATGCAGATAAAGCATGCGTACTGCTTGTCCTTGCACTACATCTGCGGGAGACACAACGAGACCTAGTAGCACCATCAGCACAACAGCGACCAGGGCTACCGCTCCCAGCACTCGAGTGGCAGGGGTTGCTGTCATGTATTTGGTATCGGGTACCTGTGCCATCTTCAACCCTCCTCCAGCAAGAATCCAAAAGTTCCTAGGCCTATGGCGGTGTGCACCGCAGCGATTACGAACATCAGGCTGGTCCACGTCCAGCCTGCTTCAGCGCGCACTCCCAAGGCCGTCTCGAATGCTCGAGAACCTGCGAGCAGGACGGGGGCCAAGACGGGTACGAGAAGCAACGGAAGCAGGGTAGCTCGGACACGAAGTCCGGCCGCCATTGCACCCCAAAGAACTCCGCAAACCGAAAATGCCAATGTTCCACCCACGGCTGCTGCCAGCAGTAGAACCCAGTTTTCGATTCGAACGTTGTAAAGCAGAACTACTCCTGGGACAAGCACCAATTCAAGGAGCACAATTTGGAAAAAAACTCCGAGTGATTTACCGAGAAAAAGCGATGGAGCTCCAATCGCCGACATTCGAAAGGCATCGAAATTTCCATCTTCAGTTTCAACGTCAAAGGCCCTTTGAATTAGCAATGTTCCACCAAAGAGAACTGCTACCCAATAGAGGCCGCCCGCGCCTAGTTCAAGAAGGCGGGCGTTCGCGTCAAACGCAAAGGCGAAAACAACAAGTATGAGCAATGCCAGGGGTGCGACATGGCCAAGGGTTACTTTGGACCGCCATTCGACTCGTAGGTCTTTTCGAGCTATCAGCAGGGCTTCACGCAGCACCGGAATCCTCCGAAAGACGGCCGCCCCGCAATGTAACTACCCGGGTGGCCACGGATTTAGAAAGATCTCTCTCGTGGCTAGCAAACACCACCGTTGCGCCGGATGAGGCTGCTTCGACCAAGATTTCGTCGAGAAGCCCCCGGCCTTCGTGATCTAGCGCCGCATGCGGTTCGTCGAGTAACCAAAGCTGGGGACGGCCAACGAGCATCGAGGCAATCGCGACCCTTCTTCGTTGGCCCGCGGAGAGACGTTCAATTGGAACCGACCAGAGTCGATCAGATAGTCCAACTCTTCGCAAAGCAGCGCCTGCATCACCTGCTTCAGCTCCAGTAGCTGCTGCCCGAAATTCCACATGCTCTTGTACCCAAAGATCTTTGTAGAGGTGATTGTCGTGGCCTAGCAGCCCGATATGACGCCGCGGAGACCTGCGATCGTCTCGCATGTCGAATCCCAAGACATTGGCGTCTCCCTCGCTGATTGGGATTAGACCCGCGCAAACGCGCATGAAACTGGTCTTGCCGGCACCGTTCGATCCCCGTAAGTGAACGATTTCGCCTTTGGCTATTTCTATGTCGAGCCCGGCCAGCACAGGAAAGCCACCTGCTACGGCGACCACCTTGTGAAAGTTAACGACCGTGGACATCTCCCCCTGATGCTACGACGAGGCCGCCTAGAGGCCACCAAAGATGTACGTAACAGCTTGAGATCTGGCTCACGCTGCGATCGTGACTCTTTACGACACGTCTATGACAGCTACTACGTCACCTTCGCTAATTCGATCCTCTTCGGCCACACGCATCTCAGAGACTTTTCCCGCGGCTGGCGCCACTACGGGGATCTCCATTTTCATTGATTCGAGAATCACCAGCTCGTCGCCCTCAGCGACCATTGCACCAACTTCGGCAACGACTTTCCAGACTGTGGCGGTCAATTCTGCTCGCACCTCCATAGAGCTGCTCCTTTCGTGGCATCCCAGTTCAGCGCGGGCCAAACTAGCTGGCTTATCAGCTTCGTGCTCAATGGGTGACTTAATCAAGGTGAAGCGACGCTTCGAAACTCGGCGGGCCCAGTACCATCGTCAACGATGTACTTGATCCCGCTGGCTTTACTTATCGGTGCCGCTGTCGGGCTTTTTGTCCGTGGCTCATTCGACTATTTGCTAGCTACCAGGGTCGTGTTCTGGCCAATTGCCGTCGTTGGTGTTGCCCTTCAAGGCCTTGTAGGTTCTGGCCTCGGGGTGCCCTATCCCACTTTGCTAACTGCGATTTCTATGGTTTTAATCGCGGTTACATGTGCGATGAACCTGCATCTCACCGGGGCATCGGTGCTCCTTTTCGGGACCGTACTTAATTTGTTGCCCTTGGTGTTCTACGGGTACATGCCTGTGACGGCGGAAGCTGTGGTTAAAGCCGGAATCGCGGACTTCGCGTCAATCGATTTGGTGCGCCTGGGAGCTACTAGAGCGTTTGAGACTGGCGGCGAAACCCTGATTTTCCTGGGAGCAATCGTACCCGTCCGGTGGCTCAACGAAGTCTTTTCCTTCGGAGACCTGGTCATAGCATGTGGGTTAGCCAACCTCGGGTTTCGGCTCTTTTTCCCGCTTCGAGAAACAGCGACTTACTACGACGAAGCGTCGGATTATGACCAATACCGTGACCCAAACCAGCCTGACCCGTTCGACGACTACAAACCAAATGAACCGGCATGGGCGAAACCCACAGCAAACGAGACAGGTTCGACTGCTCAAACAATTCCACCACCTGACCCTAAAACCGCACTCGACACGCTTGAAGGGTCCGCATCGCTTAGTCCTCATGACGAGGAAAAGTGACTGAAGGCGAAGCCCACGATCCCGTAATTCGTTCCCGCGAGCGAATACGAATGCTCGCTGGCGCAGGCAGACGCTGCGGATATAGCTGTTTCTTGACGGCTCTCGCCGCATTTCTCATCAACTACTACTCGGGATCATCCTCATTTTGGATTTCTTTCACGGTGGCTCTACTCATAATTGGTTCACTAGTTCTCGCTCCGTCGATCATTTTTGGTTACGCAGTGAACGCCGCCGAACGAGAAGAGCAAGGACTTCCCCATGGCCACTAGCCGCAAGCGGATTGGTAGAGCACCCATCAGTTCTGGAATCATTCAAGCGTTCGTAAATTGTTGGTAATTTCGGAGAACCAAAAGTATGTCAAACCGTCTTCCCGCCCCGGAGCGCAGAAAACAGTTACTTGATGTAGCAATGACGGCCTTTGCTGCCACGGGCTATCACGGCACATCGATGAATGATGTGGCGCGCGCAGCGGGCGTAACTAAACCGGTTCTCTACCAACATTTCGCCTCCAAGAGAGACCTGTACGTTGAATTAGTTGATGACGTGGCTAATCGTTTAGCGAACAACGTCGTAGGTGCCGCCGACGCTGCTGATACAGCCGTCGAAAGAACCGTGAATGCTTTAAGCGCGTATTTTCGCTTTGTTGAAGAAAACCAGCGTGAGTTTCAGTTGTTGTTCGGGCGTGCAGCGTCAAGGGACGAAGACACCGTCAATGGCAGTCAAATGGTCGAAAGCAGAATGTCGGCGACTATCGCTGAGATACTTCGCCGGTGGCTCGACGTCGCGGAAGTTGAGATTTATGCCAGAGCAATCGTCGCGATGTCTGAGGGTGTGTGCCGGCACTGGCTCACTCAAAGTGACCGGCCCTCTGCTGAGGAATTAGCCGAGCAGCTAGCCGGATTAATTTTGACCGGATTACAAGGTCTCATCGAAGTCGCAGCCGAAATCAAAAATAAGCAGAAGTAGGTCGCGATACGCCCACTCCTGCCATCATCAAGAGATGGAACAAGGCGCCTTATTCGGTATTCGAGTCATCGATTTAACTACAGTCCTCATGGGCCCAATGGCCACGAGAATGCTGGGTGATCATGGTGCCGACGTAATCCGCGTGGAAACCACCAGTGGAGATTCAACAAGGAATGGTCTTCCGAGTCGCCATCCCGGTATGTCGGGGTTTAGTTTGAATCTTCAGCGCAATAAGAGATCGCTAAGCGTTGACTTAAAACATGAAGCTGGGCTGCAGGTCATCCTTGACTTGATTGCAACGGCAGACGTGCTCGTGACCAACATGCGCGCAAGCGCGCTGGAACGTCTCGGTCTAGACGAGGTTTCTATAAATGCGGTCAATCCGGCCTTGATCTATTGCAGAGCGAATGGCTTTGCGAGTGAAGGGCCTTACGGGACCAAAGCCGCTTATGACGACGCCATCCAAGCTGCTTCGGGGCTTGCTGGACTCTTCACCGCCACGAACGGTCGTCCCACCTACGTTCCTTCGGTGATTGCAGACAAAATCACTGGACTCCATGTCGTGCAAGCTGTCATGGCAGCGCTAATACATCGTTATAGGACTGGCAACGGACAAAACATTGAAGTGCCAATGTTCGAAACCATGGTGAGTTTTAATTTGGTTGAGCATCTCCGGGGTGCTGCATTTGAGCCACCTGAAGGCCCCTTCGGATATGAACGACTCTTATCTCCAGCTCGTCGACCGTACTCAACATCTGACGGATTCATCTGTTTGTTGCCCTACACCGATGGAAACTTTCTGGATTTTTTCGACTTCATCGGACTTCCCAATTTGGCGGAAGACGAACGTTTCTCCACCCACAATGCACGCGTGGTTCATACCTCTGAGCTGTACGACCTGATTGCTGAAGTAGCTCAGACCAAAACAACCGACGTCTGGATTGAGTTTTGCGACCGGGTCTCCATTCCCGCGGCAAAAGTTATGGATTTATCCGAATTTGCGGATGACCCGCATTTAGCGGAAGTCGAACTCGTCCAGATCGCGCATCATCCGACCGAGGGGGACTACAGATATGTGCGAGACCCTGTTATTTACTCTGAAAGCACAACAGAACTCCGTCTGCATGCGCCCCGACTTGGACAACACAGCGCTGAATTATTAAGAGAACTTGGATACGACAGTGAAACAATCTCGGCCTTGGTTACAGAGGGTGTAGTGACCGTAGCGTCGTAGCCGCTCCGAGTTAGCCGGCGCTTGGATCCACGAGGATTTTGACTGCATCGATACGTCGTTCTGCGAGATCATCAATGGTTGCGCCAAGAGCATCAAGGTCGATGACCTCGTTGTTGCGTAGGGGAGCAACCAAAAGGCGTCCGTCAAGGATCATGTTGGCCGTAGCTTTCATTTCTTCCAAAGTAAAAACCATCGAAGCGTCAAGACTGATTTCTTTGCCGATCCAGCGGAGAGGGCTAATTCGCGCCTCCTGGCTCGTAACCCCCACAAGGCATACAGAACCACCTCGTCGCACCATATCCACCGACTGTTGCAATGTTTGAGGAATCCCTGCACAGTCGAAGGCGATGTCTGCTCGAAGGCCTTGGGTCAACTCGTCCAAAGTGCCTCGCAGCTCTTCGCCGGGAGAAACCGCTATGTCGCTACCAGTCATTACCGCGAGTTTGCGACGATGCTCATCTGGCTCAACGGCAACAACTACTCCCGCACCTGCGGCCTTTGCAACCTGAGCAGTCAGTAGTCCGATAGGGCCGCACCCCACCACACACACCACGTCCCCGACTCTGAGTCGACTCCGACGAACCGCGTGGAACGCCACCGATGCGGGCTCGATCAATGCTGCGTCGTCGGTGCTGATTCCCTCCGGGATGGGAATGACGCGCTCAGCTTTCAGCTGTAGAAACGGAGCGAACCCTCCCGAAGTCGGACCTGTAGGTCCCGAGTAGTCAGACCACGCGGTCCGACAATATTGACTGAGATCATTTCTGCACTCCATGCATCTACCGCAGCCAGGAGCGAGGGCGCCCGTTACCCGCTCTCCTTCGGTGACGTTGAGGACCTCGCTGCCCGCTGCGGCGACGACTCCCACCCATTCGTGGCCACATATGCCTGGCGCGTACTTCCATCCCTCCACATAGGCGTGGACATCACTGCCGCAGATTCCGCATCGCTCCACGGCGACCACCACATCATGCGCCTCGGGGGTGGGGTCTCCTTTTTCAATGAGTTCGAATTGGCCCTTGCCGGTGATCAACCCAACACGCATCTAACGCTCCCTCGCTTAGTAGGACGATGTAAAACTACTTCGCCCAAATTCTGGCATGAGTGGCGACTTTTTCTTTTGGTACGTAGCAAATCGAATATTTGGGATATCAGATGACTCCACAAAAATGTTTGGGGACCACCAATTTGGTGGTCCCCAACACTAAGACGCTTGACGCGCCCTATTTAATAACTCATTGGTTAGCTAGCGGCCACCGATACCTTTGCCAAGCGCCGAAATCGCTGCATCCCTAATAGGAATGAAAGCGAGAATAGCGATAGCGGTCGCAGCATCGGCTCCGAACCTACCCATATTCAAGATTTCTGTGCTTCCTCCATACCCAAAAACACCGCCACCATCGTTGACGTTGCTAATAAGTACGAAGAGATACGCCCAGATTAGGTTGAGGTTTGATCCAACTACTGGAATGGACTTCAACATTGAGTTCACGTTCACGGTGTCGAGAACGCTGTCGATGACTGCCATCACACCTTGAAGCAACATGCCCATGATGATTATGGTCAAAATTGTCGACATCATATTTGCCAGGACCCCCTTGTGGTCTACAGAACCGGCCGTGCACCAGACCAGCACCGAGTTAGGGGCCCGCTGGAGCACTAGGGACATAGTACTTAACGTATTGACACCCATCGCGCATATTGAGTTTTTACTTTTTAAAGCTTTCTTTTCTTGCCTTTAGCTAGTAAAGCCACCAATTCAGTGGTCAACGACGACAATCAGCGAGATAAAGGAAACCTTAGCGACGCGATTCGTCATCAAAGGAAGATAGACCCGCCCTAACTTCGGCAGTTTTGGGACCAGTCCTTTGCTCCGCAGAAAGGCTCCACTCCAAAGCTTTTTCTACATTCACTTTCCGTTCCTTAATTGAGTTAATTCAGATCGCGAGGAAGCTGCTGCAACGACCCCGACCGATAACGCGCGAACGGGAACGAAGGCATAGCGCCGAGTTTCGTAGAGTCACCGCTATGAACGATGTGATTGATTTCCGATTTCGGCCGGTGGGCTCGCAAAGCTGGACGCGAGATACAACGTTTCACTACCTCAAACGCATGGGACTCCAAGCGACTCCTTCTTTCCTTCAACAATCACCTGATCTGATGTTCGAAGAGATGAAAGCTGCCGGGATCGCCCTAGGAGTTATTGGGGTCCCTGGACCAACAGAAATCCGGGGACTTGACCCCATCGGCGCATCTGGATCTCAAGATGTGATCGATGATCATCCCGAGATGTTCATCCGTTTCGGATCTGTTGAACCAAGCAACGTTGACCAAGCCGTCGCTGAGGTACGACAAATGGGAACGGCTGGAGTTACCGGCGTGACGATTGACCCGTCGACGGCACAGGTCAGCCGAAAATTTCATGATCGCTCGTTGTATCCGCTGTATGAACAAGTTCAAGAATGCGGAATGCTTGTGACCACAACCCAAAGTTGCCTTCTCGGCCCATATATGGACGATTGTCGACCCGAATATGTGGACCATGTGGCCACTGATTTTCCAGACTTAACAATCGTGATCCAACATGGGAGCTGGCCCTACGTTCTTGAGGCGATAGGTGTCTTATACAAACAACCAAATGTATTCCTAGTGCCAGGTCAATACGTTCACTACAACTTCGCAGGATCGAACGAATACATCCACGCACTGAGACATCAGTGCCAAGACCAAATTATTTTCGGAAGCGTTTACCCGAACTGCGGCTCGCTGACTGACCTGCGAAAAACGATCGGCGAATGGAAATTGCCTGCAGATGTGGAGCGCAAATATCTTCACGACAATGCAGCCCGAGTGCTTTCCCAAGCTTCACCGTGAACCGCGTTGACTAACAAACAGTAAAACGCAACCAGCATTTGTTCTTTTCGAAAAACTGGGGAACACAGCCGAAACCTCTCAGGTGTCGCTATTCCAATGCCTCACCGGTCATCGCCTCCGATGATGTTTTTCTCTCTGCGAGCTGCGCTGCACGCCTCGGCACTCAATCGTCAAGGTGCCCGAACAATTTTTCGAGTACCTCACGTGCCTGTTCTCCCGTAATTCGCCCATCCGCTTGCAACTCAGCTATTTCTTCTTCAGCCAGTTCTCGGTGTGAGCGTTGAAGGGCGGCTTCATCTTCAGTTGCTTGTGGGGCACGGACCACGTTGGACGTATGGCTCAGCTTTTCTCTATCTTCACGAGCTTTGTTTTCCTTTAGCCACCTGCGGTGATCAGAGTTCTCTTCCTCGGCCATTGAGTAACGCTAATGGAAACCAAACTCCCTACATCGACGGACGGCGATGCTCGCTTCGATCAGCTAGCTAGAGGAATGCGCAGTTATTCGTTCTCCAACTAGCCAGACAGCGCGCCTTTCACCTGAAAAGGAGTCGCCCCACACAAATCACCGTGTTCCTTGGTGGGATTTCAAAACACGGCTTCGCTAGGAAACGTTTTCAAGGGTCCACGCAACCTAAGATTTACATGTGGCAAGAATGAAGAAGCTTAAAAAGACGGCGAAAGCCAAGAGTTCCAAAATATCAAAGCTGCCCGACAACGTCCGACTTGCGATCGAGGCTAAACAATCCCAAGATTCCGGTTGGGAAAGTGGGCGAGGTTCCGGTCAAAAGAACACGGGATTCTCAGGAGGCAGTGCAAAACGCACGGGAGGAAGAGACAGGTAGCTACCAGTCTCTTTGAGATGCGGAGGATCCAGCACAATGCTGCACATGTCTGACCTTCCGCCTGTGAACTGTTCGATGGATCAGGCGCTCGAATTCGCTGCCACGTACAACGCCTACAACCAGATAGCTGCGGAACCCGAGACGTTGTCGGCCATGTATGAGCCGATTCGTCGAGCGTGGAAACAGTCCACTGAAGTACCCGAATGGATGGGTGTCGATCTGCTGCGGGGCCTGTTGTTTCTTATGTACCGTGAAGATCGCTTTGGCTACGGCGATGACTCGACGCTGCGTCAAATGCATCAGGTCATCGAAGCGATTCGCAGCAGACTCAATGAACACCTCGAAGACGAAATGAGATTGAAGGCTCTCGCCCGAGGATCTTGACTAACTGACGGCGGAAAGAACCGTTCCGCCTGGTCGTGAGGCACTCAAAACGCCAGCCAGTTCACTTACTTCGGCAAGTATTTTCGAAGGGTCAGCATCTAAATGCAACGTTCTCACGTGCGGCTACTTCTCAGCGAATGGAATTAAGTGTCGTGATAGGGGTTCTCCGAACCGTTCGCTGCTGTCCCCCATTTCACCGCCCTATTCGATTCGCATGCCCGAGATGGCTCGACTGATCACAAGCTGCTGAATTTGTTCGGTGCCTTCGAAGATGTCGTAAATTTTGGCGTCGCGATGCCAACGCTCTACGGGGTAATCCCGCACATAGCCATATCCCCCGAGTATCTGGATAGCGCGCTCGGTGGCCCATACAGCAACGCGGCCTGCTTTGAGTTTGGCCATCGAGCCTTCGGCATTCCGATATTTTTTGTGCTTTCCCAGCCAGGCTCCTCTCCAAACCAGGGCGCGAGCAGCGTCTATCTCCATCGCCATATCCGCCAACATGAACGCTATTGATTGATTCTGAATGATCGGGCGACCGAATTGGCGTCGTTCCTTCGCGTACTCGAGTGAGTATTCATATGCTGCGCGGGCTATCCCAACCGCTTGGGCACCGACTGCTGGGCGGGTGGACTCAAAGGTCTGCATGGCGGCTTGCGCATTGCCTGATTTTCCTTCTCGAACACGCGCGAGGCGTTCTTCAAGTTTGTCTTTACCACCCAGTACACAGTTGCCAGGTATACGACACTCCGTGAGAACGACCTCCGCTGTATGACTAGCTCGAATGCCGTGCTTTTTGAACTTTTGGCCTTGGGAAAGTCCCGAGTTCCCGGGGGGAATTACGAAACTGGCGTGACCTCGGCTACCTAATTCGGGATCCACGACAGCTACCACGACATGAACGTCGGCAATTCCGCCGTTGGTAATCCAGGTTTTAGTCCCGTTAATTACCCACTCATCAGTGGATTCTTCATAGACCGCTCGTGTTCGTATTGCGGCAACGTCGGAACCAGCATCTGGTTCTGATGATGCAAAGGCCCCAAGCATGAGGTCTTCGGGGGTTCCATAACATTGGGGTACCCACTCCATCACCTGTTCAGGGGTGCCAGAAGCAGCAATTCCCGCAGCAGCTAGACCGCTACCCATTATTGATAACCCAATTCCGGCGTCACCCCAAAAAAGTTCTTCGAGTGCGACAGGCATCGTCAAACCGGTCGGGTCATTCATCATGGCTTCAGCCATGAATTCCCAACTGTACAAACCAATCTCAGCAGCTTCTTTGATGATGGGCCAGGGCGTCTCTTCGCGTTCATCCCAGTCGGCTGCAGCGGGTCGCACCACTTCACTGGCGAAATCATGCACCCATTGCTGAATTTGCAGTTGGTCTTCGTTTAACTCTGGGTTGAAATCCATACCACTAAGTTACTCATGGGTAACCATTGCGGCAATTGCAGCGAGAATTCACGGGAAAGAAGACGAATACCGGGAGGGCTATCCGACTGCTGACTGCAACTCTTCGACAGGGTCATGTATCACGAGCCGATCGCCACCTCGGCGCCGCGCAACGTGGACTTCTCTGCCCGCAGCTTCAATTAAGTCATCTGGATCGCCGACACGGTTGGAACTAAAGGCAACGCCGACACGGGTGTCAATATCGACAGTTGCTCCCGAAACCGCCACTGGCCCATCCAAGCGATTCAGAATTCGCTCTGCGACCACGGTCGCGTCCATCAACTCGTGCAAACCCTCTAACAGAACTGCGAAGGCATCGGCGTCACTAGTCAAGACCTGGTCTTCGGCTCGCACGCAACCAGTGATTCGTCTACCAATAACTTCACGAAGGACCTCTGGCGCTACTCCCGAGGGGAGGTCACCTTCCACAGCTACATCAACATAGACGACAGCGAAACCATCGCCGGGGGAACGCCGGCGCTCTCGTTGGCGTTCCGTCATTGAACTGGTTTTGAAAATAGTCGACGCGATTGACGAAAGATGTCGATGGTTCGCCGCCGCGAGCCCAACAACAAGAAGGATCCCTACTTGTTGTGCGAGGGCTCCGACTTCAAGAGTCAAATCTTGGTAGCGACTCGCCGCCCACCACTCACCCACCACATACACGCCTGTGATGACAACAAAGAAGCCGCCCATTTGTTTAGCGTTGAGGCGCAGAACAGCCTGAATCATCGGGAACGCCAACATCACCCAAAGACTGCTCGCAGGATTTAATCCAACTAACCAAATCGCAGAAAACACAATCGTCGCGTCAAGTGATAACTCGATAAGTAGCCGATTTTGCGCAACTTTTTCGGTTACCCCTGGATCGCGGGTTGGATCAACAAAGTTAACGAAGAGTAAAAGCCCGCCAAGGATGACACCAAGGGGAAGCGGGGGAAGACTAGCGCCGGGAATGGAATCAGCTGCCTGGGCCCAGAGCATTAAGACCAACAAGACCGCAAAAAATCCGCGGACTCTTCTTGTCGCTGCCGCTGTTCGTCGCATTTCAGTAGTCACGAGCCGAGGCGATTCGGTTGCCACGTCGTCGCGTACCTCTTCAGGTGCGTCGCCCAGATCTGGGAGGGAGGTGAGAATGCTGATGTGATGACAGAGTACGGAACTTAAGTCCGTTAGCGCGGTATTTCAGAAAGCTTTCTTTCCCTGTCGACCTTGGGGGCTCGTGGAGTGCCTAGGTACATAAAAGCGATGGGTCTTGGGAGGTCGGCAGCGGTCCAGATACCGTTCAGGTCATGGCGAAGGTTCCTGACAAACCCACCCTTGAGAATCTTGAGTCCAAGTGGGCTCAAGTCTGGGAATCTGAGGGTACGTATCGGTTCGATAGGACCAAGCGCCGCGACGAGATATTCAGCATCGATACGCCACCACCTACTGTCAGTGGATCACTACACGTCGGTCACGTTTTTAGTTACACACACACCGACACTATTGCTCGGTATCAGCGAATGGCCGGGTCCGAGGTGTTCTACCCGATGGGATGGGACGACAACGGCCTACCTACAGAACGCCGAGTCCAGAACTACTTCGGTGTTCGATGCAACCCCGCACTCGCGTACGTCAGTGACTTCGAAGTTCCAAACGACGCCGGCGATGCAAAGGCCATCAAGAAGCGCGGAGACATCAACATATCGAGACGAAACTTCGTCGAGTTATGCCATGTGCTTACCGTCGAAGACGAAAAAGCATTTGAAGAACTGTGGAGACATCTGGGGCTGAGCGTGGACTGGTCCATGACTTACGCCACGATTGACGAACGCTGCCAGCGCGTCGCTCAGCGAGCTTTCCTCAGAAATCTCAAGCGCGGTGAGGCATACCAGAGTGAAGCTCCTTCCCTTTGGGACGTCACTTTTCAGACCGCTGTCGCCCAAGCGGAACTCGAGGATCGCGACCAACCAAGCGCCTATCACCAACTCCGGTTTCGCGGAACGTCAAACCAAATGGACGTCGTTGTCGACACAACCCGACCCGAGCTTCTCCCGGCCTGTGTCGCTCTAGTTGCCCATCCAGAAGATGAGCGTTATCTGCATCTCCTGGGAACTACGGCGACAACACCGATATTTGGTGTCGAAGTACCCATCCTTGGGCACAAATTAGCGGATCCTGAAAAGGGAACCGGCATCGCGATGGTGTGCACCTTCGGAGACACCACCGACGTGATCTGGTGGCGAGAATTGGAGCTTCCGGTTCGCGCGGTCATTGACAGAACCGGGCGAATTGTGAGTGACGCCCCGGAGGCCATCGTCTCAGGTGAGGGTAAAGCTGCATTTGCTCAGATGGCCGGGAAAACAGTTTTCTCAGCAAAGAAAGAAATAGTTGAGATGCTTCAACACTCCGGCGACATGATCGGCGAACCTCGTCCCATCACCCATGCAGTGAAATTCTTCGAGAAAGGCGACCGGCCACTTGAAATCGTGACGAGCCGCCAGTGGTACATCCGAAACGGAGGCCGAGATCAGGACCTCAATCAGTTGCTCATCGCTCGAGGAAACGAGATGCGATGGCATCCGCCTTACATGCAAAGCAGGTACACAAATTGGATTGAGGGACTAAACGGCGACTGGCTCATAAGTCGTCAACGATTCTTTGGTGTGCCTATTCCCCTGTGGTACCGGCTTGATGACGGCGGCAATATTTTGTGGGACCATCCTCTCGTCCCTGATGAAAGTGACCTCCCGGTAGATCCGTCATCCGGCGTTCCTTCTGGTTTCCAAGAATTACACAGGGGGGCCGCCGGAGGCTTCATTGGGGAAGTCGACATCATGGATACCTGGGCTACGTCGTCGTTAAGTCCGCAAATCGCGTGTGGGTGGGGTGAAGACGATGACCTGTTTTCTCGGACCTATCCAATGGACATGCGCCCACAAGCCCACGACATCATCAGGACCTGGTTGTTTTCGACAGCGGTCCGTTCCCATCTTGAGGAAGATGTTGCTCCGTGGCGACACTGTGCCCTTTCGGGATGGATTCTCGATCCAGATCGAAAAAAGATGTCGAAGTCAAAGGGAAACGTGGTTACACCGAAAGGTCTCCTCGACCAGTATGGGTCAGACGCTGTTCGATATTGGGCAGCGAATGGTCGCCCTGGTACAGACACCGCTTTCGACGAAGGGCAAATGAAGGTAGGTCGCAGACTGGCGATTAAAATCCTCAATGCCTCAAAGTTCGTGCTCACTCTTACCGGTGACTCGAAACCTCATCTAGATCTTGTAACGGAGCCCCTAGACCAGGCGTTGTTAGGTCGGGTAGCTGCTCTTGTCGAAACCGCTACTGCAGCTTTCGAAGATTTCGATTATGCCCGCGCTCTGGAGCGCACAGAACAGTTTTTTTGGGGCTTTACCGACGACTATGTCGAACTCGTGAAGGCGAGGGCCTACGGCAGTCAGGGCGCGGCAGCAGCAGCGTCCGCTCATGCCTCTCTTGTGACGGCATTAGACACATTGCTCCATCTGTTCGCTCCGTTCCTCCCATTTGTTACCGCCGAGGTTTGGTCATGGGCCAACAGCGAATCGATTCACCGGTCGCAGTGGCCCGATCATCAAGCTTTAAGTTCTCAACTCAACCCGGCTATCGAAACAACAGTTTTAGATGCAGCAGCCCAAACCCTTTCTGAAGTTCGTAAAAGCAAAACTGAGGCTAAACGCAGTCTGAGGGTGAGGGCGGAACGGGTCCTGGTGACAGCTACTCGCGAGCATCTTGACCTGGTCGAGCTAGTTAGAAGCGACCTAATGGAAGCCGGTCATATCTCGACCCTGGAATTGGTTGAACAAGACAATGCCAATGCTGAGGTTCAGGTAACCCTCGCGCCTGACGAATAGGTCCTATGGTCAATAGCAACGCCCATGACTCGTTTAACAGGCTCACCGCCATTTCGTTTTGCAACCGCTCTGTGCCTCACAGTTATTCTTTGCAGCGGGCCCGCGTCAATGGCCAACGCTGCCGATTGGCTCGAACCAGGCGTGTACCAGTCTGCAGATTCAAACGTCAGTGGCGAAGTTCATGCTTTCGGCGATGCTTCAGATTTCGGGAATCTCGCATCTGAAAGCGATTTCGATTTAGCAGCATTAACTTCCACGAGAACCGGCGACGGATATTGGATTGCCAGCAAAGATGGTCGAGTTTTTCATTTTGGCGATGCCATCCACCGCGGAGACTTGCGGTCAATTTCCCTTGACTCCCCAGTCGTGGATCTAGCAGTAACGAGTGACGGGAATGGTTACTGGCTTGTCACAAGTCGAGGAGTTGTTTACGCATTCGGCACCGCTCTCTGGCGAGGATCGCTAGGACACGTTTCGCTTCAAGCACCGGTCGTGGACCTCGAACCGTTTCCCTCTGGAACTGGTTATTGGCTGACCGCTGCCGACGGCGGAGTTTTCGCGTTCGGGGAAGCTCGGTACTTGGGTGGACTTGGGAATCGCAGCCTGTATCGGCCAATCATCGATTTGCTATCAACAACAGACGGAAGCGGCTACTTGTTGATTAGCGCGGACGGATCTGTTCATACGTTTGGATCTGCTCGTTTTCGAGGTTCTCTCGCGAACAACGGCGTCTCTAGCAGTCGGATTGTCGCGGCTGAGCGAACTCCCGATGATCGTGGATATTGGCTGGTGAGTCAACGCGGCAAAGTTTTCACTTTTGGCTCGGCTGCTCATTTGGGTCAAATGAACGCGCACGAACTGGCGCCAGTCGCAGCTTTTGCAGTTCGCGGCGCTGGAATGGGTTACTGGATGACAACTTCGTCGCCTCCTCCCAGTCCTCCAGATTCCGGGTCGGGGCGACGTGCGATCTTTTCAAATCAACGTCACCGGGTTTGGCTGGTTGAGAGTGACGGTGAAGTGATTGGCAACTTTTTCGTCAGCGCTCGGGCAGATAAACCACAGCCTGGTATCTACGAGGTGTTCTCGAAATCTCGTCACACCATCGCAGGACACGACGATATCCGCATGGAATACATGGTGCGGTTTACGTGGGGGGTTGAACAGGCGATCGGTTTTCACAACATCCCTATTGATGGCTTCGGGGAAGCTATGCAGATGGAATCTCAGTTGGGGAGCTACCGATCGGAAGGGTGTATTCGTCTACGAGATGACCAAGCGGCACAGCTTTATGCCTGGACAAAAGTCGGCACTCAAGTCGTAGTCATTGATTGAGGTCGCCGCGCTCTAGTCCCCATCGTCGTCTCCGCCACCTGATCGGGGACCGGTTTGGAACCCAGGACCGGTTTTCTTAACTACGGCTTTCTGATCAGCCTCGCTGCGAAGCCAAACGGTTCGTTGTGGGAACGGAATTTCGATGCCCGCCTCGTCGAATGCTTCCTTGATGCGTTTTCTCAGTACACGAGCAGTGCTCCATTGTTCTCCTGGTTCAGTTTTGACCGAAAGTCGGATCGTGATTCCGTCGGCACCAAAGTTTTGGATGCCGGAGACGGTTGGTTCCTCCACGATGGTGGCTTCTTCCAGTTGTTCGTTCCACACACCGTCTGCAACGGTTTTCATTGTCTCCATCGCCAAGTCCAGATCAGTGTCATACGCCACGTCAATTTCCATGGGTATTTTTGAAAAGCTCTGGGTCATGTTTCCAACACGACGGATTTCGCCATTAGGAATGTGCCACAGCGTCCCATATTTGTCGCGAAGCCTTGTGGTACGCAGTCCGAGCGATTCGACCGTGCCATTAGCTTCACCTACGTCGATATAATCGCCGACCCCATATTGGTTTTCGATGAGCATAAATATTCCGCTCAGTAAATCTCGAACTAGAGATTGTGAGCCAAAGCCAATTCCTAGGCCCAAGATGCCTGCACCGGCAAGTAGAGGGCCGAGGTTGATGTCGAACTCCCCCAGAAGCATCATCAGAGTCACTGTTCCAACTGCTGCTGACGCAATGCTCTTGAAAAGCATCCCGAGGGTTTTTGCTCTTTGGCGCGCTCGGTCTGTTCGGTTACGGAGCGATGCCAATTTCCCGGAGAGCACCTCACGACGCAGCATGCTGCTTGAGGCTTCTGCAGCTCGAACGGCGTCTTTCTCCTCTGAGGACCTCTCGGACATGAGGCGATCGATTAACCCATCGATGGCCTTGTGGACGATGCGGCGTGTTAGTAACGCGAGCAGAACGATGACAAGCACCTTGACTGGGCGATCAACTAGCCACGTCGCGATGCCGGCAACGTCTGAGTTGTCGGTCCACTCGAAGACTTTTCGACACAGCCAGTCTGGATCTGTCCCGCACGCTTCATTCAGTGTTGCTGCGATGGAAGGAATGATTTGGGTCACGACCACCAGCTTATGTTCACCCATCTACACCTCTGGCGCGCTCACTAGGATCACATTTGTGACGGACACAGATGCAGCAGCTCTTTACGACGTATTTCAAGGTGTAGCGACTATCACTTTGAATCGACCTGACAACAAAAACGCTCTTAGCGTCGAGATGGTTAATTCCGTTGGCGACCATTTTGAGACGGCGCAAAACGATGACGAAGTTAGAGTCATCTTGTTCACCAATAACGGCAACACGTTCTGCGCCGGCGCGGACTTGAAGGCAAATCAACCGGGGGTGCCACAACCCGCAGCTCGTCACAGTTTTGTGCAAATTCTCGATGACATCATCGAATCGCCCAAACCTGTTTTGGGTCGAATAGCTGGACACTGCACCGGAGGAGGGGTTGGCTTCGCAGCAGCGCTCGACATATCTATCGCTGCGGACGACATCGTCATCGGCTTCACCGAAGTTCGGTTAGGGGTAGCCCCTGCCGTGATCTCGGTGGTGTGTCTACCAAAGCTACGACGCGCCGACGCCAGTGAATTATTTCTTAACGGCGAACGAATCCCCGCCACTCGTGCAGCAGAAGTGGGGCTGATAAATCGCGCTGTGCCAAGGGAACAGTTGGACGCCCAGATAATGGAAACAGTCGAAAAGGTGGTGCGGGGAGGGCCTAACGCCCTTGCAGCCTCCAAACAATTAGTTTCTAAGGTGCCCCAGATGACCCGAGAAGACGCCTGGGAATGGACTGCCGAATTAAGTCAGTCACTTTTTCAAAGCACTGAGGCCCAAGAAGGCATCGGCGCGTTCCGGGAACGACGCGATGCGTCTTGGGTCCCAAAGGGAAGCTAGGTAGCGACGAGGTCAGGTGGTTCATTGTTCAACAATTTGGACTTGGCCAACGCGTGGGAGCGCCACCCACGTGTTGCCCGGCGGCAAGGTAATCGCCTCTCCAGCGCGGTCCGTGTAACGGGTGAGGGCAGTTGCTTCTCGGCGTTCCCAAAATCCCTCGATTAAATGTCCGTCATACAAAACCAACGCTGATCCTTCACCAACTAAAACGGCTTCAGGTGACCTTCCATCGGCCGAGCTACGCCTGTAAGAAATGATTTGAACGATCACTATTTCCGGGGCAACGACGACACCGACCGCATCAACATGAAGGGAACCGTTTTGGCTACGGATCCAGCCATTCCGGTCTTGATCCCATCGGTACGTGACGCTGGTAGCTCCATAACTAATATCAACGCCTTTCACCGCAACAGCAGTATCTGGCAGAGGTTCATCTAAGTCTCGACGGGCAAAGAGAAGGGGCGGGCTTCCGCCACCGCCTCGGTCATCACCTACAAGTCGAAGTGATTTAGTGCTGGTTACAAGGTTGTGTGGAGACTGGCGTTCAGTGAGACGTCGGTATGAGTCGACATCGGCGTTGGAGCTCACGTCGACGTAGTCAACGTCGCGTAGTAGTTCAAGAACGGCTTCGTTCCCGCCCGAATTCGCAAATAGTGGGCGATTGAAATTACGGAGAAGGTCAAAATCACTCGTCCGGACCGATCGGACCGGTCCCACGATGTCGGCCCCTTGCGAGTGAAACACAGCGGCAAATCGGGTGAGGCCCCCCTCCACGATCTCTTCGAAAACCACGTCTGCTGAGTTGATCCCAAATTGAGGTCGAGCTCGATCATGGTTGTCGATTTTGACGACGAGGGCAGGCCAATCCCCTACTTCTTCACCTTTGACGCCAGTAAGTGGCCAGATATCACGCTGCGCAGGGGGCAATGTTGCCGGAACACCGTCAGCGACCTGTTGTTCTAGGTCCTGAGAACTTGAGGGGACTGTAACTGCTGCAGTTTCGTCTGGGGCATTTAGTTCTTGAGTCGTCGTCGACGTCGGCGCGAGTCGCGCACTGGGAGGAGTGCCTGCACAACTCGTCGTGGCTACAGCAATCGCTATACACAGCCCTGCGCGCCATCTGTTTCTCAACATTGAGCCGAGATTAGTCACCTATCAGTCGATGTTGATGCCGTGTACCGTTCAGTTGGTGACAGGACGGATACATATTCGACGCGACGGCCACATAGGGGTCATCGTGCTTGACCATTCAGAACGGCATAACGCGATCAGCACTGAGATGTGGCAAGGATTGCTCGATTCGGCTACCGAGTTAGCTAGCGATCAAGAAATCCGGGCAGTATTGATCAGGGGAGAAGGAGATAAAGCCTTCGCTGCGGGAGCAGATATCAGTGAGTTCGGAAATAAACGGACAGACAGTTCCACTAATCGCGATTACGACAACGTGTCGGATAGGGCTTACGTTGCTCTCGCTACTATGCCGAAACCACTAGTTGCGATGATTCATGGGTACTGCATAGGTGGGGGACTCGCCGTGGCACTCACCGCGGACCTTCGAATTGTCTCCGATGACGCTAAGTTCACGATTCCTGCAGCACGACTCGGACTCGGTTATCGCTCGGAAGGTTTGGGACGACTTGTTCAGTTGATTGGTCCCTCTGCAACAAAAAGAATCATGTTTCTTGCGGATCGTTTCGGAGCTGACGAAGCCTTGAATATGGGGTTGGTCAATCGAGTAGTTCCAAAAGCTGATCTCGAAGAAGCAACCAGCGAATGGATGAATCTCATCTGCCAAAACGCGCCGCTGACAATCAAAGCCGCTAAGGCCGCCACCGATGAATGGGCGAAACCCGAGTCACTTCGCGATTTCGACGAGATTAACGACTTAGTCAACGCATGTTTCGACAGCGCGGACTATCGCGAAGGTGTCGAAGCGTTTATGTCAAAACGGACGCCGCGCTTTTCTGGCAGCTAACCGCGTCGGGCATCTCGCCGTCGTCGACGGGTCCTTTCATATTCCTCGATTTCCTCATCGAGTTCGGACAGTTCATGACACAAGTCCAGGTATGAAGCTAAACGATCAGGGTTCAAGTCACCTTCTGTGTGAGCGTCAGCTACCCCGCAGTCCGGTTCGTCGCGGTGGCTGCAATCGGCAAATTTGCATCGGGTCGCAAATCGAGCAATATCGGAGAACACTTCGTCTAGCCCCTCGCCGTCCCACAATTGAAGCTCTCTGAGACCCGGCGTATCGATCAACGCCCCTCCCCCGGCTACAAGTAGTTCTCGCCGGACGGTGGTGTGGCGACCGGCCCCTTCGTCGTCGACGGACCCAGTAGCCAGAACTGAATCCCCCACCAAATGATTCACGAGGGTCGACTTACCAACGCCCGAAGCTCCTGTAAATGCGACCGTTGCGCCACCAGCTAGAAGGCCTTGCAGCGCACTCATGCCGTCACCTGTTTTTGCACTGACCATCAGAATCTCTTGTTCCACTCCTCGACGAATCAAGAGACCCCGGATTGCATCTCCGTCCCCAAGATCGGTTTTGTTGATCACTAGGACCGGAGAAGCGCCCCCACCGACAGCAGTGACTAGGTAACGCTCAACTAGATGCTCGTCTAGATCTTGGTCTGAGGAGGTGACGATGGCGAGTGTGTCAATGTTCGCGCCCACAACCTGTGGAAGAGGCGCTGCGCCAGTCGCCCGGCGCGTGATCATCGAGTGTCTTGCCAGGACTTCCACAATCGCAACTCGTCGATTGTCGATGGGATCGAGAGTGTGTACGACCCAATCTCCTACGGCTGGGTAGTCAGTGGGTTCATGAGCTCGTTCGCGAGCAGCGCCATCAAGCACAGCCTCGAGTGCTCCGTTGGGGCCTAAGAGCTCATACGCCCCTCGATGTTCTACGACGACGCGGCTGACGGCTTGACCAGTTGGTAGCTGAAGATCCGCCTTGTTGTGTTTGTTCCATCCGAGCAGTTCTAGGGAAACAGGGCCGTTATCCATCAGAAAGCCAAACTTCTGCCCAACGGCCTACTCCGGCCACCTGGCCGAGAGTCCCTGTGCCGTCTGGAAGACCCCACGAACCCAGACCCGCAGTACCAGAATGACCAACCACAGCCGACTGAGAATATGACAGGTAGATCATCGGCATTTGTTCAACTAATGCCAACATCAATTGTTCGACCGCTGCTTGGCGAACTGTCTCAATTGGGCTCGAGTGCAGCAGCTCCACCAATGAACTTAAAGATTCGTTATGCAGGTTGGCGACATTCAACGGCGAAGTTCGAACCGGTCCAAAGAATGGGGTAAACATCATCGCAGGGTCCGTTTCACCTCCAACACGCCAGCAGGTAGCGAGGAAGTCTCCGCTAAACCCCGGCCGGTCGGTAACCGAGCCTAAGACCCGCTGGATGAGGCCGTTGCGTGTAACCGTTTCCAGTTCGACGTCGACGAAACCGGTGGCTTCCCACTGTTGCTCTAATTCTCGGGTCATCGCAGATAGATGGATGTCATCGGTACATTGCAGGCTCACTAAAACCATGGACCCCTCAGTCCGTCCGTCCGAGCGATCCTTATCTTCGACGTACTCAGCCAGCAGCTCTTTTGCCTGAGTCAAATCGGATTTGGGCCATCTTTCTGCCGCGAGCCCAGACCACCATCGGCTTTGCGGAGCAAACCATTGAGTCGCGGATTCGCCGGCTCCAGCTCCCATCGATGATTTAACTAAGAGTTCTTGGCTCGTTGAAAGTTGGAGTGCTCGCCGCACCCGAACATCGTCGACAGGAGCTTTAAGCGTGTTGAATAGCACTACTCCTACGTTGTTTTCGTTCCGTGACACGACAGCGAGTTGAAGATCTCGGGCCCGCTCGATGGCAAGTGCAGAGCGGGTATGAGCGAAATCGGCCTCGCGGCTGCGAACAGCCTCAATCCGTTCGCTCTCGGCTGCGACTTGACGAAAAACCAGACGATCGAGATAGGGAAGCGATTCGCCGTCAGCATCTTTTCGCCAGTAGTCACGATTTGCGCTAAGTAGTATTGGTTCACCAACCACCCAAGAATCAATGATGTAGGGGCCTGTACCGACTGGGCTATGGAGAAAGGCCGCTGGGTCTGCCATGGCGGACTCAACAGAGAACACTCGTCCAATTGGACCGGAAAGCACGACATCCAATCCCGGATTCGGTTCTGCTAAATCGATCATCAGGCTGTAGTCATCAAGAACTTTGATGGCATTTATTCGCGCGTCACGAAGTAGACCACTTGTTACGCGACCTCGTTTCAAGAATTCTTCGTAGCCTTCCTTGATCACATGAGCCGTCACCGGGTTCCCATCGGTAAACCTGAGGCCTTTTCGTATGGTGACAGTCCAGTTGAGCATGGTGGGGTTGGATTCGACACGTTCGGCCAACCAAGGCGACGTGGACCCATCAGGAAGAACAATGGTGAGTGTTTCCAGTACCTGATCGAGAACGTTGCGGCACGACCAAGCACACACATGATCCCAGGGTGTCCAACCGGTGATCGGGTCTGAATCTTCGGCTAGAAGCACCGTCGCTGACCCCCCACCCCGCGAACCGGTACCACTATCTAACCGACTTTCGCTCTCCTCATCCTTCTCATCGGACCCCGGAACCTTCAAGTTCTCAGTCGAAGGGGGCGATGTGGATTGCACCAACGATGGGTTCGGGTCTCGAACGACCACGAGCCCGTCGGAACTGCATGCAGCCACGACAACTGCCGTGACTAGCAGGGACCAAACGGCTTTAGACCGACTGCTCAATGTGTTGCTCGCCATTCTTCAGACCATTGGTCGGCGCCGAAATGCCAGTCATCAGTCCTGTACGTGGTCCCGGTGGCGCTGGCGACTAATCGATCGCCCACCGCTAATTCGACCCGGTGATGTCCAAATCGCCGGGTTCTGCTGATCTCGGTCACGGTTGCCGTCACAAGATCTCCGGGCTGCACCCCACGGTGATAGGAGATATCGATGTGTGTCGCAACAGCCTGACGGCCGTAGCCATTCGAGGCGAAGGACATCGCAACGTCACCGAGGCTGAAAAGGACCCCTCCATGGCCGCCGCCAAGAAAGTTGGTGTGAGCTAGCTGTATCGTCGCCCGCACAATCGCTGCACCCGGATGCCACTCCAGTAACTCTGCGCCGAGTTGTTCTAGGAGCGGGTCAGTTCGAAATAGCGCGTCAAGACGTTTGCGTTCTCCATCTGGGAGTCCATCGATCTGTGTTGGCACAGCGATCACGGTACTTGCCAAAAGGTCACCAAGAACAGGCACACACCCCGTCATTGAGGACAACAGCTCCTAATAGGACGCTGGTCTGTGACAACTGCGTGATCGCTCCGAGGCTGTCACCAGCAATTCCACCGACCGAACGATGTGACCAAATCCACACCAGAACAGTCGCTGGAATGGCGAAAGCAAGCAGGAAAAACCCCACATACCCGGTTAGCAGGACCGGAATGGCGCTTGCAGCGGCGATCCCAAAGAGACTTCGGAGACGACTAATTTCGCTTAGATAATCTACTCCTAGGCCCTTCTTTGCGGCCTTTGCGCTGAGGGCAGCAACACTCACGGCAGCTGACCGGCCAATGGAATGAGCCGCCACCACTGATGTAAACGCGACCCAAGGGCTGAGTGTGGCGAGGGCGGCCATCTCAACCAGCAGAAGCAAAGCTAGAGCGCTAGTTCGGTAGGTACCTAGCCGCGAATCTCTAAAGATTCCCCTTTGAGGTTCTTTGGCCATTCCACCGGCGAAGGGATTATCACGGTTGACAAGGTCGTCTGTGCGGAATGCGTCGGTGAGGGCTATTCCAAATCCGACGGCAAGCACCGCCGCGACGGTAGATGGAAGTAACTGCAATAACCCCACGTAGATCAATCCGACAACTGACCCAATAAGCGCACCAACCAGCGGAAACCACGGAACCGCATGCTGGAGATGAGCGGGGCTCTGTCGCCCAAATCCGATTGGGATTCTCGTTAAGAAATGGATGGCTGCTCTAAGGGAAGTCATAAAACGCGGAAGCGGACTAGCCCTTCCCATCTCCAATATTGGCCAACACCAGACCTGGGACGGCGTTTGACGGAGCGCTCATGGCGACCTTTCCTGATTACTAATTGGGACAACCACGATGTCATCGTCAACTTTGAGAACTTTTATTCGCGCTCGGTACAAAGTCGATAGATGATTCGATTCAAGAACCTGAGATGGGCTGCCTTCGGCCACTACCCTGCCATCCGACAAAAGAGCCATTCGGTCGCTGTACTGAGCGGCGAGAGTCAAGTCATGCATAGTCATGACCACGGTGATTTGACGCTCTCGTCGTAGTCGCTCAATCAGGTCTAGAGCCTGTTGTTGGTGGCCCAGATCAAGGGACGTAGTCGGCTCATCGAGAAAGACAATGGGAGTGGATTGCGCGATTGCTCTTGCCAGGTGACATCGCTGGAGTTCACCACCGCTTAGTGACTCAAGGTTTCGATGTCCCAAACCTCTGAGATCCAGCTGATCTAATACTTCTTCCACAATTGCGAAGTCACGCGGACCCTCTACCCCCAGTGGTGATAAATGAGGCGTACGACCAAGCAACACATAACTGTTTACCGACATTCCAGGTGGAACTTCGGGCTGTTGGGGAACGTATGCGAGCAGGCGGGCTCTTTGCCGTGGACTAAGCCGGGCGAGATCATGCCCGTCAATCGACACGGTTCCCGAACTCCCCAACAAACCTGCCATTACTGAAAGGAGAGTGGTCTTGCCCGCGCCGTTCGGACCCACGATGGCGATCCACTCCCCGGCCGAGACACCGATCGAGACATCATCGAGAACGGTTGCCTGGCCCAAACGGACACCCACATTTTCTGCAACGCAGATCCTCATCCAAGCGACTTTCTACTCGACCTCAAAACAACAACGAAAAACGGTGCGCCGCAGAAGGCAGTGATCACACCAATCGGGACTTCAGCCGGAGAAGCAATCGTTCGCCCGAGCAAATCAACAGACATCAAAAACGCCGCTCCGAACATCACCGAAAGAGGTAGCACGATTCGATTACTCGACCCTGCTAAAAGACGAACAGTATGTGGGACGATGAGGCCCACAAATGCGATGAGTCCACTCACCGATACTGCAGCTGCGGTCCCTAAAGAAGCAGCAATGATCACGATAAGGCGAACAGCCTGGGGTCGGATCCCAACCGACGAAGCCTCTGCGTCCCCCAAACGCATCACGTCGAGCGTTCGGCGGTGAAACAAGATCACCAAACTCGTCAATAATGCATACGGCGCTAGGAGAGATACCTCACTCCAAGAAGCGGTGTTGAGACGTCCGAGAATCCAGCTGTACACCTGACGAATTGTTTCTACATTGCGTTGCTGAATGAAGGTTTGAATGGCTGTAAGGAAGCTAGCGACCGCGACACCGGAAAGAAGTAACGCTGCAGGCGACCGTCGTACCCCGGAGCTGTAGCCGAGAAAATACGTGAGAGCTACGGCGACCAGAGAACCGAGAAAGGCCAGCAGCGGAACGGTGTCAAAGGTTCCCATCCCGTCACCTGATCCTGTAACGATGGCGATGGTCGCGCCAAGGCCAGCCCCTGCCGCAGCCCCCAATAGGTACGGGTCAGCCAACGGATTACGAAAGACTGCCTGGTAGCTAGCGCCGCTGATGGCCAGAGTTGCTCCCACAAGCCCACCAAGCACAACCCGAGGGAGCCGCACCTCCCAGATGATGTTGGCATGGATCGACGACAGTCCACTATCGGCAGTGACCAGCGGCAACCGATCGATCAACTCCAGCACGACCGCAGAAATTTCTATGTCTGCAGGGCCAATTAGCAGGCCAGCCGCTGCCGCGCACACTATTGCGAGAACTCCTACTAGGAACCACGGAGCGCGAAGCCTCTCCGAGACCACCGCAGTACTTTCAGAGCGAGCGCCTAGAGCCACGACAGTTCTATCCAGCCTTCACTGCGGAAACTGCAGCAGAAACCGTAGAAAGAAAATCAACGAGACGGGGACCCCACCGGCTACTCACATCGTTATCCATTTCGATGACGTTCCCATTTCGAACAGCCTTCAACTCCGACCATCCAGGCCGCGACGCGATAGCTGCCACCGACTGGCCACAACATTCAGCATCAGCGAAGAAAATGATGTCTGGATCTGCTTCAAGAACAAATTCTTGAGTTAGCTGCGGATACCCCCAAGATGATCCGCCTTTGTCCGCGGGGTCAGCAATATTGACCAATCCTGCGAGGGAATAAATATGTCCAACAAAAGTTGCACTCGTTACTGAATACAGCGTGTCATCGAGCTCGTGGTAGTAGGTCAAGGGATTCTCAGGCAGATTTATCCCATTAAGAAGTTCAGCGATTTTCTCCCGCATATCGGCAACGGCTGCGAGCGCACCAACCCGTTGGCAAGTAATTTCACCAACCTCGAGCATCTGGCTAAATACGTCTTCTAATACGACAGCTGCGGCGGCCACGTAGACCTCCACTCCGAGCAACTCCAATTCCTGTTGGATCCCACTATCGCTAAGGATGACTAGATCGGGTTCAAACGCCGCTATTGCCTCCACACTTGGATTCCACCCAGCAAGATCTTCAACTACTGGAGCCTCGGGCGGCCAATAACTGTAATTATCGACCGCGATTACTTGTTCGCCGGCGCCCATGGCAAACAGCATTTCGGTCGCCGTTGGAGACATAGACACAATGGCTTGCGGGAAGTCGCGATTTGCACAGTCGCCAAACTCAACGGAAGCCCCCCCTTCTGCCAGCGATTCAGTTGGTAGTTCAGAATTGGCTGGCTGATAGGTAAGTGGCGAGCCAATCTCTGAGCCACCTCCGCATGAGGCGAGAGCAAATACAAGTACCAAGACCAAATACTTGACGGGATTCATCAGGCCTCTCCTGTTGTCCGAGGGCGGAGCGGCAGGAGATCTGCCACACAACGCTTCTTCCTCGAGAATCGTCGTGCGAGGCGTTGATTCAGGCGTCCGGACTCGTTCCCCTGAAGGACATCACCGTTGCGGGACAGCGCCGGATTTACACCGGACTTCGCTGAATCTCTGCACCGTACGTCGCACATGATAGCTGGCCTGGCACAATCAGAGTCAGTTGGGAGGGAACACTTCTTTTCCAGAAAGGCATGTAACAACTATGGCTCTTCGCGGAACAGCGGTACGAAGGCGCGAGGACGAGCCGCTACTCCGAGGAGCGTCAACCTTCGTTGCAGACATCTCGCTACTGAACGCAACTCAGGTGTATTACCTGACTTCCACGGTGGCTCATGCTGACATTATTTCGATCAACGTAGATGACGCCAAGAGAGCCCCGGGAGTGATTGACGTCGTCACACACGCCGACCTTGATATTGGACCGTACCCCGCTGCGAATCCAATCTTCGATGAAGCGATGGTGCGACCATTGCTGGCGAGTGACCGGGTGCGATTTGTCGGTGAGCCAGTCGTGGCCATAATCGCCGAGTCATCCGCACTTGCCCAAGATGCCGCTGAACTCGTCGACATCAGATACGAACAGCGCGACGCGATCGTCAACGCGGAGGCTGCTCTGGATTCCAACATCATTTTGTTTGATGGCACCGCAGAGGGGAATGTGGTCTGTCGTATGGAAGCCGAAGGTCTTCACGCAGATTTCGAGACGTGTGACGTCGTGACCGAAGTAAGAACAGTGAATAACCGACTCGCACCAGCGCCGATCGAAACACGAGTTGCTGCGGCTGAATGGGGTGCAGATGGTCGTCTCCACTGTTACAACGCTGGGCAAGGGCCTCACCCTGTCAGAGCTGCCATCGCTTCAATATTGGGGCTTGAGAAAGATCAGGTGCGCGTTGTTTCTCGCGATGTCGGTGGAAGTTTTGGGGCCAAAGCGCGCCCTTCGCCTGAAGAGGTGTTACTGGGTTGGCTATCGAAACGGGTGGACCGTCCTGTCGTTTGGGTTCCATCGCGCAGCGATGACATGGTGGGGCTCGGACACGGTCGAGGTCAGATCCAGTACTGCCGTATCGGGGGCAGTTCAGAGGGTGATATCACCGCCTATCACCTCCACGTAGTCCAGGAGGCGGGGGCCTATCCGGCGGGCGGAGCGGGCTTACCGGCTAACGCCCGAGCGATGCTTACCGGCTGTTACGACATCGCTAGCGTCGGATTCAGCTCGGTTTCGGTAGTCACAAATACCACCCCGACGGGTGCCTATCGCGGGGCGGGCCGCCCCGAAGCCGCCGCAGCTATTGAGCGCGCTGTTGATGTTTTCGCGGCAACAATCGGTATGGATCCAACAGAAGTTCGGCGACGTAACTTTCACCAACCTGAAGTTTTTCCTCTGACAACCAAGACCGGTTCCAATTATGACAGCGGAGAATACGAAGCCAGCTTGGATGCAGCGCTCGACGCCAGCGGTTACAGCGATCTTCGGGCTGAGCAGGCGCGTCGGCGTTCCACGGGCGATAAACGTCTTCTCGGTATTGGGTTAGCGACCTATGTCGAACGAACCGCTGGAGCCGGGCGTTCCGAATACGGGGGTGTCGAACTTTTGAGCGGCGGAAGAATTTTGGCTCGAACTGGCTCATCGCCTTACGGTCAAGGGCACCACACAGCTTGGGCGATGCTCATATCGGATGCCACCGGAGTGGAGTTCGACAAGGTAGAAGTAGTGCATGGCGATACTGATGAGGTTCCTCAGGGTGGAATTACTGGCGGATCACGTTCGGTTCAGCTAGCAGGGGCTGCCTTGTGGAACGCGTCTGAGGTACTTGTCGAGCAGGCAAAGAAGATTGCTGCGGAATTGCTTGAGGCTTCCGAGGCGGATCTTTCGCTTGACACGGTGACGGGTAACTTCCATGTGATCGGGACACCATCGATCGGGGTCTCTTGGGAGCACGTTGCGGATCACTTGGGAGAACAAAACGTTGGACCGCGACTGCTACATGCCGAAGAGGTATTCGAGTCTGAGGGGCCCACCTTTCCCTTTGGTACACACGTAGCAGTGGTGGAGGTTGATACCGAGACGGGCAAAGTTGATTTGGAACGGTTAGTTGCTTGCGATGATGCCGGGGTAATTCTCAACCCCCTTCTAGCTGCCGGGCAAGTTCACGGTGGTCTGGCTCAGGGCGCAGCTCAAGCTCTTCTCGAAGAGTTCCGGTACGACCAAGACGGGAACCCTCTAACTGGCAACTTGGCTGATTATGCCGTTATTTCAGCAACAGAATTACCGATGTTTGAGCGTGTTGTCCTTGAAACGCCAACGCACATCAACCCTTTAGGCGCCAAGGGCATCGGTGAGTCTGGAACTGTTGGCGCCACGCCAGCCATTCAGAACGCGGTAGTTGATGCTTTAAGCCATTTAGGAATTCGGCATCTGGACATGCCAATGACGCCAGAAAAAGTGTGGCGGGCGATTAAGGCAACAGAAGTATCGCTACCAGGTAGCTAGCGGGTCGATTCGAAGCACTGCAACCATCTCATCATGGAGCGCTAAAAAATCTTCAGAACGAACACCCGCGCGTCCTTGTGCAGGCCTAGTGGCGCCCCAGTCGATGCTCAATTCAAATTCGTCGAAGACCTCTTCTACTCGCTCCATCCAGGTTCGCTCCTGATCAGCAAGTGACGCGTTAAGGACGCCCGAAGCGACGAGCCCAACGTCAGATCCTGCGAAGTATTCTCTTCCCAGCGGAGCTAATTCGCTGAGTACTGGTGCAAGGCGCATGTAACCGTCGGGGGAAGAGAGCAAACGCCTTGCCAGCGATACCCCGTGATGAATATGGAATTGCTCCTCAGCCAAAGCACGTGTAGCGACAGCTTTAAGTTCCGGCCAACTCGAATTAAGTAGGGCTGTCCAACGAATTTCTTCTGCTAAGTCGTGAAGAACGTGGCGAGCAAGCGCCTTGGTCCAGTCGTGACAGAGAAGTTCTGCTAAATGTGCTGAGCGGTACTCGGAGTGCGGCCTCCCATATGCCACTCGGTCCACGTCATTGGATACAAGCGAATAAAGGGCTCTTGCGTGACCAAGCTCATCTTGTGCAATAGAGCTGAACGCCAGATCTTCCTCCAAGAACGGGCCGACCGCGATCCACCAAGAATGGTTTTGGCCTACACACAGTTCGTCATCTGCAAAAGCAAGAACTAACTCTTTTGCGGTCTCGTCGGGACTCATTTTATTTATCTCGTGTGTCCTGGGTCAGATTGGCGAAGTTCTGCCACTAGGTGCCCGTCGTTGTGTCTATGGTCGCGGTCGGCCATTGCGAGGTTGATTGCGTCTCCGACGAGAACCGCGGATCGATCAACTACCCACATTTGCTCACCCTCGCTACGGCGACCGTAGGTTTCTCGCGCATATGCGAGCGCTAGCTCGTCGTCTGGCGCATCAAGCGATCCGGCATGGCTAAATGGTTCTTTCCCAGCTTTCTTGAGAAATACTTCGTAAGTGTTCATGCGACATTTGCCTTCGGGTTTGGATTCAGGCCGAACGTCAACAAAAAATGGACTTCCAAAGCAAGAGAGTCGACATTTAGCGGGCCGTCAGCGTTGAACCACCGTGGGGTGCCATTCAGTAGTGAAAGGACCAGATTCGCTGCCAAATGGACGTCGAGATCCGATCGAAATTCGCCAGTGGCACAGCCATTGCTCAGAACGTCGCGAAAGACTTGTTGGTAGCGGTCGAACATAGTGACCGCCTTATCTCGCTCTGGTTCCGGAAGAAATCGAGTTTCGTTGAGGAAAGTTCGAGCTTGATGCGGGTCTTCAACAAGGATTTGGAGGTGACCGTGAACCAATCGAGACAGTCGTTCGTTAGCCGTTCCCGACATCGTTGCCACTTCCTCAGCCAGTGCTTGGAAGCGCGAAGATGCTTCGCGCACGACGTCAACTAACAGTTCATCTTTGGAGATGACATGGCTGTACAACGATGAACCCATCAGGCCCAACTTCTTGCCTAAGTCACGCATTGAGGTTCCGTGGAACCCCTGTTCAGCAAACATGATTCGGGCTGCGGCCACCACGTCAGTTCGATTCTTTCGGCTCATCGCTCCCCCATTTGGCGGGACCTAACTATTTCGACGGGATTGCGACAATCCGGGCACCATTCGACGGATCGGCAAGCTGTGCCACCAACATCGCTACGAGGTTGTAGTGCTGTGCACCCGCAAAGAGGGCACTTTGTCGGCCCCTCCCGAGGCCGAATGGCGACTGTGTATTCCTCTGCGAGTATTTGGCGCGCATCTTCGCTAATGCGATTCGGAGTCCATACCGGAGACATGCAAAAACGAACTGTCACGTCATATCCCAACGCTCGAGCTGCAGCCACTACATCTTTTTCGATAACATCTAAAGCTGGGCATCCGAGGATGGTGGGCACTAGGTCGACGCGGATGGACGCCGAATCGGCGACCACATCTTCAAGGATGCCTAATTGTTGGATATTGAGATCTGGATACTCCGGATCCGTGACGGATGAAACGGCGACTCGAACGGCATCGATGGCCGTATCGGTGATCCTCACGCGTCAGCCTTCGCTGCGGCGTTGAGTGCTACACGAACCCATTCAGCGTCGTACCAGGCTCGTCTAGCGTCCGAAATTCTTCGGGAGCTATCTGGGCCACCATTTCTCATTATTTCTTTTAGCGGTCGCCAGTCGATCTCGCTGATTTTCCATTTGCCGTCGTCGCTGTCTTGTCGAAGCCCGGGGTCAGGAATAGTGAACCCTCCACCAAGCAACTGGGGCACGAATTTTTGTATGTATCGATCTCGCAGGTCCTCATTTCGTTCCGACTTGATGCGCCACCGAAGTAACTCATCATCAGGTCGAGAATCGGGGCCGAACAGTTGGATAGAGGGCAACCACCAGCGATCGATCGACTCTTGCATCATCTGGTGTTGAACATCGCTACCACGGGCCATCAAAAGCAGCATCTCTTCACCATTGCGCATGTGAAATCCTTCTTCGGCAATCACTCTTCGCAATATTCGTTTATAGGGACCGTAGGAACAGTTTTTGAAAACTGCTTGTTGGCTCGCTAACGCAGCCGCGTCGACGAGATATGCGACGGCTATTTGATCCGTCCAACTATGAACTCGGTAGTGAAAAACATTGTGGAAATGGGTGCGCCCTTCCAGCAGATCCGTGATCATTTCTTCGCGTGTCTTCACCCCAAGATCAGCGGCGATCATGTAGAGCAGGTGAGCATGACCAATTTCGTCTTGGGTTTTTGCCAGCGCGGTCATTTTGCGGTGCAGCCCGGGAGCCTTTGGAATCCAGTCCCTTTCAGTAAGCCCGCCCATGTACTCACTGTTCGCGTGCATCTCGATAAAACGAAAGACGGCGCTTCGGTAGGCCTCTGGAATATCATCGTTGGGCTCGACCATGCCGCCTTCATCGAGGAACTCCTCGAATTCGTCCATGTTTCGCCAGTTACTCACAACAACATTATACAAACGAACGTTCGTTTGTGTTATTCATGTTTTTTGGGATCGAGGTAACCGTTTGCGATTGCCCATTGCTTCACGAGTGACCCGTAGGTGGTGGTGCTGTCTTTGTAGCCTCGAACATCTTTGGGCAATTTCGACAGCGATTGGACCAGTTCACCGAGAGCTGTGGGGTGTGCAGCAACCGACGCTATTTGTTGTCGAAGAATTCGGATGGTGAAGACGATGGCCTCAGTTTGTGGAAGGCGCCGAAGCGTCTGGTATTCCACCCTTAGCCAGACCCGTTCAGCAACATTTGTCAAAGTAATATCTTGCCGCAGAGGTTCATGTCGTTGATGGGGTGCTAAACGCAAGCCTGGGTCGTCAGTCAAGGTGCGGTTTGCTCTCCATACCGGCCGATCTACGCGAAGGCGGTCGAAGAAGGTTCCCATCAGCTGGGAGAGATCCGTGTCGTATCTAGGTACCGGTTCGTGAATGGAATCAAGAGTGGTGCCGAACTTCGAAGGAACGTCCCATTGTGTTGGGATCGCTACAGCACATGCCGTCATGACCCAGCCTTCCGATCGTCGTTGGAGCAGACAAATATCTTCTTGCACCAGTCGACGAGTCGATTCGATTACAGGGACGCCTGGTTGTTGGTCCAGTTCGATGCTGCTCAGTCCAGACACGCGTCTGAGGTGTTCAACTACCTCGGCCGCTAGTTCTTGGCAGGCCGCTACCGCACTTGGCTCGCAGTAAATGATTTCGTCGCGGCAATTGTCAATAAGTGCGCCGATTTCGTTGAGGTCGGCGACGCGGTCCTCGTCGACTATTAGCCACTGGTCAAGATTTAGAGGTCTGACCCCCATGCGCCATTTGAATGGTTCAGGTTCGACCGCAACAAGGTCCGCTGCTTTCAAACCCGGCGTTTTCAACATTCACCAGATGACTGCAGCTGAACAGAGCGACTGAGAAGTCGAAAAACTGGTTCTTTTGTCGCTTCTAGAGTGGCCCAAATTGCTTCCTCTTCTACGGCTTCATCACTCATACCAGCTGCCAGGTTGGACACAACGGCGACTGACGCGTAGGGAAGATTTGCCTCGCGGGCTAACGCCACCTCCGGGTAGCCAGTCATTCCGACTACATGTGCGCCGAGTTTTTTATACATCTGAATCTCCGATGGGCTCTCAAATCTTGGGCCGTTGGTGCACACATAGGTAGCTTTTTCAGCGATATCAATACCCTCGATCTCAGCAGCCCGGAGTAGAACGGATCGAAGTTCGGGGTGGTACACCGACGTCATATCCGTATGAGTGACTTCGCCTGGTTGGTCAAAAAAGGTGCAATCGCGTCCTTGGGTGAACTCAATGAAATCGTCAATCAAAAGAAGTGATCCTGATCCACGTTCGGGAACCATTGATCCGACGACGTTGACGGCAAAAACCGAGTCGACTCCTAAGTCGACGAGAGCGCGGATATTGGCCCGATAGTTGATGGCATTAGGGGGTATCGAATGATCACCGCCATGGCGGGCGACGAAAGCGACGGGGACGTTGTGCCACAGTCCTGTAGAAACCGATGCATTTCCGTAGTCAGTAACGAACATCTCGTCTCTTCGTTGAAGTAACCCTGGTAGTTCGTAGTAACCACTACCTGCGATGATCCCGATCATGACGTCATCGTGACACGCGACTCACAGCCCATGTGTCAATTGAGGTCTGGTCTATCGTTTCGTCGTTAAGTTCCGGACTTTTCCGCTAGACGCAAACCGCGAGATTGAACTTCAGCCATAGCTTGTTTTACATCGACTTTGAGGCATTGCCGGTCAGCTACAACTTGTTCCCCTCCCACCCAGACGTCGGTGACATGTCGTCCGCTACCCGACCATGCCAGGTGAGCGATGAGATCATCGCTGCAGGTGACGGGAACAAAGGTCGGATCATCTAAGTTAATACGAATAAAATCGGCTCTCTGACCTCTTTCAAGGCTCCCCACGTCGATATTGCCAATAGCTCTAGAACCTTCAACAGTGGCCATGCGAAGCGCATCTTGTGGACTCATCGCTGAAGCATCCAGCGTTGAAACTCTTGCCAGTAATGGTGCAAATTTGATTTCTTGCCACAGGTCCAGATCATCGTTTGAGGCCGGCCCGTCGGTTGCCAATCCGACTTCGATTCCTCGCGAACGCATTGCAGGGACCCGAGCGACACCGGATGCAAGCTTCATGTTGCTGACAGGGCAGTGAGCTACGGAGACTTCGTGCTGGGCGTACGTTTCGATATCGGCATCATTGAGCCAAACGCTGTGCGCGGCCAGAACTCGTCCATCAAGAATGCCGTGTTCAGCTAGTAACTGAACCGTCGAGCGGCCCTCGTGCGCGGATTCAAGTTCGATTCCTTCGTCCTGAGTTTCGCAGACGTGAATGTGCAGAAGCGCATCTAGATCGCGGGCTGCTGCAGCTATTTCTCCGCAGAGTTCGAGCGGCAGGTCGTACACCGAATGCGGCCCAAAGCCAACAGTGACGCGCTGTTCCGGATCGTGGTAGTGCTGATGGAAGGCAACGATCGCGGCGATCCGGCTTTCGGTCGAACCGAAATCATCAGCATGGAGCGCCGAGATGATGCCGGGTGTCATAACGAGCCGGATCCCTGCATCGGTAGAGGCTTCGACTACCGACTCTTCAAAGAGGTACATCTCACAGGTACTTGTCACGCCTGCGCGTAACATCTCCGACGCGCCGAGACGCATTCCCCAAAGCACATCTTCAGGAGTCATTTCACCTTCTCGCGGCCACATCACTTGCGTTAACCAGTCCAGGAGAGGGAGCCCATCACCAGCGCCACGCACCAGTGTCATAGGGGTGTGAGCATGGCTATTAACGAGGCCCGGCATGATTAGGCCACCAAGGTGATGAACTGGGCCGTCACACGGCGGTGCTTCCGATTGGGGTCCGATGAATGAAATCCGACCCTGGGTTACGTCAATTGCAGCGTTCGAGATAACAGAGAAGTCTTGATCGCAGGTGACCGCGATGTCAGAAAGATAGCGATTGGTAGTCACGTGCAACATCCTCCCACGCGGTTTTAGAAGTAGGTCTGACCGCTAAGTGGGTGCTTAACGCTCGCGGGGATGACAGACTTCGAGGTGCATGTCGCTGTTCCTACAACGAACCTTTGACTCCCTTGCCAACGGCTCGGCGTACGCCGCTCTGGCGGTAGCTATTTCGATGGTATTCCGCTCGACCGGGGTTCTGAATCTCGCGCAGGGTCAGATGGCCATGTTTTCGACCTATATCGCCCTGGTGTTCGCCACCGGGCCGAGTCCTTATCTGAAGTTCTCATCGAACACAGATGTGCTGGGGGCAGCTTGGCCTATCTGGGCGGCCATCCTCGGCGCGGTAGTGATCTCGATGGTGATCGGAGCTTTCACTGAAAGGGTCATTATTCGTCCTATTAGCGCTGACCCGGTTGCGGCCGTTGGAGCGACGCTAGGTCTGTATCTACTCCTCGGTGCTTTTGTTCGAAAGCAATGGGGCGGGCGAACGATGTTTTTGGGCTCTCCCTTTCCTCAGACTGTCGACGATCGCTGGGATATTGGCGGCGCTCGTCTTTGGCACGACACCGTGGGGATTACTCTCACAATGATCGGAGTATTAGGTCTTCTGGCGGTGCTGCAGCGCCGAACAAAAGTTGGGCTCGCTTTTCGAGCAGTGACATCGAATCGCACGGGATCGCTCCTGGTGGGAATCAGAGTTAGTCGGGTGCTTATGCTCGGCTGGGCCTTAGCAGCTGGGATCGGAGCTTTAGCCGGTGGTCTAATAGCCGGAGAGATCAATGTGCGGCCCGACATGATGGGGCGGCTCCTGATTTTCGGTCTTGCAGCGGCGACGTTGGGCGGCCTGAGAAGCCCGGTTCTCGCGTTTATCGGAGGTTACTTATTCGCATTTCTTGAGACCATGCTAGGTGGTTACGTGAGCTTCATCGATAGTCAAGTCACGTTGGTATGGGCCTTGCTAGTACTCATCATCGTCTTATTTGTGCGCCCCTCGGGACTATTACCGCGAAGTGAAGCGTGGCAACAACGATGACCGCTAAAAATCCGACGACTTCAACCCCTCTGCGAATTGTGTGGGCGGTTATCTCGCTAGCACTCGTCGTTCTATCTCTACGAGTCGCTTTTGGAGCGACTCCGAAGATAGTCACTGACTTTTCAAACTCAATAGCCTTGTCCCTCGCGTTTGGCGGTCTGGTACTGCTGACTCACTACCTCGGCCTTTTATCCCTAGGCCAGGGAGCTCTTGTCGGCGTCGGGGCTTACGCAGCGCTGCACGCGGTGAACGATTTTGGTGCACCTGTCGTTTGGATGCCTCTGGCGGGCCTGTTGGCGGGAACGCTCGTGGGCGCCGTCGTGGCCATTCCTTCTCTGCGCTTACCCAAGGCGTATCTTGCTCTCCTCACCCTTTCTTTGGCGGTTGCCTATCCGATCATTCTTAAGCAAGTTGATGGCAACTTGCCAGTCACCCTCGATGGTGAATTTGTGGCGCCATCATGGACAGGGATCGCGGAAGAAGACGAACACATCTGGGAATTTTTTCTGGTCGCGATTTACGCGTCAGCAGCGCTTTTCCTAGTTCAAGGTCTGCTAAGAGGACCAATAGGACGGGCCTTTATAGCTAGCCGTGACGAACCTGAAGCTGCGCGGGCCTTTGGGGTTCCGGTCTATCGGCTGCGGCTCTATGGCGTGGCGTTAAGCGGGGGCATGGCCGGATTAGCTGGTGGCCTTCTGATGATTCCAACCAACTTCAACGACTACACCCATTACCCCGAAGAGTTGTCGATCAAAATGTTCGCGCTAGCAATGGTTCTCGGTGGATCCCGTTTAATTTCGTCAGTTCCCGCAGCGTTGGTCCTGATCTTTCTTCCGGTCTGGTTAATTGATCGAAATTGGGTCGTCGAATACGGGTGGGTGGGGCTCTTTAAATCCGAAGGGTTCATCTACGCTGCCCTTCTTCTAGCTGCCGCGTACCTCACGAGAGGCAACGGCCTCATGCACTTGTCCGAACGTCGCAAAGGTCGCAAATTAGAAACATCCGTGCCCATAAATAAAGGCGCTGCACTGGTTACGGATCAACTTATGGCTCTCGAGGATCGGTTAAATCAAATAGAGGGGTTCGTGGGTGAGCGACCTGACAGCTTTCGATAGTCGTCAACGATGTTTATGCAATGTCCGTGCGGGTGAGTCTCCATTCGTACCTGTACCCCGTTAATGACTAAATTCGGGAAGCCGACGATGAGATCAATCACCATGTGGTGGATCTCTAACTCATTAGGGTCATCATCGAAGTACACGCCTGGCGGTTTGAAATCTCTGACCTACCCTCGAATCAAAATTTCCCCGGGACCAGCTGCATAGGACCGAATCTTGTAGTCCCGTTCATGCAGTGCGGCGAGATCGGCGATCTCTATATCCAAATTGTTTGCTGAGGCTTCAACATCCACGTTTAACTCAAAAGCCAATCAGCTGGGGACAAATCACTTTCCGCATAAAGGCGACTTTGGAACCTTTGCATGCCGTTAATCCAACGGTCCACGTCGCTTGCTTTTCGTTCTCGGTATGTCTGAACTTCGGGGTGCGGTAGTACCAGAAACCTTTCCTCAGACATGCAGTCGATGACCGTGTCAGCTAATTGTGCAGCCGTGAGGACGCCATCACCAGCCGCGCTACCGGGCGTACCGGTTCCTTGATCAAGACGATCGGGGCTGTTTGAAAGGATGTTGGTTGCCACGGCCTGCGGGCAGAGCATTGACACTCGAATGCCTCGTTCTCCATAGGTGATGGAAAGGAACTCGCCTAATGAAACTGCCGCCGCTTTGGTAACCGCGTATTGCATGGAACCAAGTTGGGTGAGGAGACCCGCAGCAGACGCAGTGTTCAGCAAATAACCGCCACCGTTGGCCACCATGACCGGTACCGCCGCCCTAGCCGCATAGATGTGGGACATCACGTGCACTTCCCACATCCGTTGAATTTCGGTGTTGTCCGTCTCGAGGCCTCCCTGGGTGACATACCCAGCATTTGATGCAAAAATATCGAGCGTTCCATAGTCGTTAACAGTTTCAGCAACTACGGCTGCTATTGCGGCTTCATCGGTGACGTCTAGCTCAACTGCTCTGCCGTCGACGTTCTGAGCGACACGTTCGGCGTTTACCCCATCACGATCCAGTACGACCAAGCCCCTAGCGCCTTCTGCGTGGAATCTTTCGGCGAGCGCTTCTCCGATTCCGCTACCGCCACCGGTGACGATGGCAACTTTATCTCTGATGTCCATAAGGTCAGCGTAACGAGCAACACAGAAGGCTGCTTGACGCACGCACCCATGTTTACAAAGCTGCGACTCTCACCCAAACCAGGCTTCGTTCCTGCGAAGCCGCTGAGAATTTTCACGCACTCCCCGAAGGACACGATCAAATGGCTGCTCCACTCGACAACGTGACCGTCATCGAAATTGACAATTGGATGGCCTCGCCAAGTGCTGGAGCCATACTCTCCGACCTTGGTGCCGACGTCATCAAGATTGAGCCTCTAAGCGGCGATCCGATGCGAAACATGGGTCGACCAGCGAAAGTTTCAGAAGACAAAAAGGACTTCGATTTTCAGTTCGACGTGTCGAACCGAGGCAAGAGATCGATTGCTATAGATCTAGAATCCGAAGCCGGGATGGAGGTCGCGTTATCACTCATCGCTGGTGCCGATGTGTTCATGTGTAACCTTTTGAGACACCGCCAGGAGAAATTCGGGTTAGACCCTGAGAGCGTCAAGGAGGTCAACTCAAACATCGTTCACGCGACGTTGACTGGTTATGGAACCCATGGACCCGAAGCACACCGACCCGGATATGACGTCACTGCTTTTTTTGGGCGGTCTGGTCTCTATGACGCTATGCGAGAGGGTGAGACTGGAACCGTTCCTATGGCACGCCCCGCCCAAGGCGATCACACGACCGGACTCGCGTTTGTTGCCGCGATTTTGGCAGCGCTTCGACTCGCAGAACAAAGCGGGGAAGCACAAGTAGTAGAGACGTCTCTCTATGAAACCGCCATTTGGACACAAGCGACTGATTACGCAATTACGGCGGTAGACCTCGCACCTCTCCGGCCTCGGGCTAGAGAAAACATGATCATCCCAACCGCCAACCGATACCCCTGCGGGGATGGGAAGTGGATCGTGCTCAACATGCCAGAGGAAAGCGCTTGGGCGAAGCTGTGCCGCGTAATTGAACGAGAAGATCTATTAGCCGACGAGAGACTTCAAGACATTCGAGGACGCTTCCAACATATGCCCGAACTAGTCGCCGCTATCGATCAGGCCCTTTCTCATCGAAGCCGGGACGAATGGGGAGAAATTTTCGATGCAAACAGCATTATTTGGGGACCGGTGCTTGGGCTTCACGAAGTCGCTTCCGATCCTCAGGCTGAGGCACTCAACGTTTTCCCGACAGTTCACAGCGAACAAATCGGTTCGTACCGAACCGTCGCCGTTCCCATGCGATTCACCGACGTTGACGTCGGGCCGAAGGGACCGGCGCCGATGTTGGGACAACACACGCGGGAAATTCTCGCAGAAGCAGGTCACGATCCAGAAAAAATTCAATCTCTAGTTGAACGTGGTGCGATCGGAGAGTTGTCCTAAATCTTTTAGTCCATACGCGACGCTCTTTCTGCCATTGCGGGATCACAGGCATTTTCGCGTTTACCTAATCAAGGTTGAATTTCCTCAGGGGCGATCATTTGACTTTGCAGTACCCAACCAATGACTCCAATTTCATCAATGAGAGTTGTGCGGCAACACGCCAAATTCGTTGATGAACGCGCAACTGCGGAGTCAAGCAAGATCCATTCGGATTGCGGCAGACGCAGCAGTTGGAGGGTTACGTCAGTGTTGATGAACGACTGTTCGCCTTCAACATATTCGAAGCCAACTGCTGCTCCTAAGTCGGACAAAGTCGCAACCTGCTGAAACTTTGAGGCTGATTCACCGGCTATTAACGCGTGATCGAGGCGCGCCCATACGAGTCCGGGACCGGACTCCTCTGTAGACCCACTAATCACACGAAGTTCAACCGCGTCCGCATTGAATCCAGGCCTCGGGTATTCCATATCGGGATGTGCCCCAGGGTTCGCTCGTTCGGAGGGAATAGGCGGGACTGATATTTGGTCTCCCGTCAGATCTTTCGGTCGCGAAAGCCACTGCGAGGTAGCGCGTGCTAACAGCTTGCCTTCATGAGTTATCGATGCTTCAGCAACGGCAGTCCGTTTCCCATTCTTCACAACGTTGGCTGAGACTCCCAACTTGTCGACGGGGACCCCTGAGAGAATCTCTACGGTGTAGCGCGAACAGATCAGATCTTCTCGATCGAGTTCGCGTTCTATCAACCAACTCATCAAGCCACAAATGGGTCCGCCATGCATCACGCCATGGCTCCACGGGCCACGGGTTAGTTCGGTCGCTTCGACTCCTCCTTCGCATGTCAAGAAGAGCGCTGGGGGATATTCTTCCGGGGCTGGGGTGGGCATCGAACCACGTTAGGGTGCGGAAATGCATCCGTTCCGATTTGGCGTCCAGTTTTCCAAATCAGCATCGGGGGATGACTACAGAGATACGGTCCGGCGAATCGAAGACTTGGGTTACAGCACAGTTTTCTGCCCTGACCATTTCGATGATCAGTGGGCGCCTACAGTCGCTCTCACCGTGGCAGCGGAAGCGACGACAGATCTGCGTGTCGCAACGCTCGTATACGACGTGGACTATCGCCACCCTGTTGTACTTGCGAAAGAAATCGCCACGCTCGATCTTGTCTCAAACGGACGTGTGGAGTTTGGAATCGGCGCCGGATGGATGTCAGATGACTATGACACGGCCGGCATTCCATTCGATAAAGCCGGCATTCGCATTGACCGAATGGTCGAAGCCATTGACGTCGTTCGAGGTCTCTGGTCGGGCCAACCTCTAAATTTTCAGGGGGAGCACTACGTGGTTCGCGATATGACGGGAGCACCGAAACCTTGTCAGCCTGGCGGGCCACCCATCATCGTCGGGGGAGGTGGCAAGAGAGTACTCACCGAGGCTGCTCGTAGAGCAGACATCGTTGGGCTTAATGCCTCACTTCACAGCGGGTCCGTAGGTCCAGAAACCGCATTGTCTGCCCTCGGAGAAAGGTTCCTGGAGCGGCGGAATTGGGTAGAAAAGGCAGCGGGAGACCGATTCCCTCACATCGAGTTACAAATGAACACTTTTATGGTTGCGGTAACCGCTACAACCAGCGAAGCCGATGAGATGTTCGAGGGAATGGCACCGATGTTCGGCATCACCCCCGAGCAAGCCCGGACTATTCCCATGGTTCTCGCGGGCACAGTGGAAGACATCTGCGATCAACTTCATCGTCACCGTGAACTCTACGGAACAACCTATTGGGTAATCCATGACGGCGAAATCGACGCGATGGCACCAGTTGTGGAGCGTATGCGGGGAAAATGATCCCTCGGGCACAGCTAATCCTCGTCGATTCGTCGCGCGAGAGTCCTACCCCAGATCTATGGTCGGAGCCGTGATCGACTTACGGTCCGTCGAATTTGGTCAACCAGCGCTGCATGAGCTCGGAGAAGTGGTGCGCGTCGCGAAGCGCCAAGATGTCTTTGCGCCGGTCACGATTGTCGTTTCATCTTCTTTCGCTGCAGTCACTTTGCGCCGCAAATTAGTGAGGGATGAGTTTCACCCAACGTCGGATGGTCGCAACGGCTTAGTCGGAGTTTCTTTCCAAACACCATTTCAGCTAGCCGAAGCGTTAGCGGCTGACTCTTTAGCCGTCACGAATCGTCGACCACTCACTAAACCGATAATCGCCGCGGCGATCAGACAAATTTTGCGCGGAGATTCCGGAATTTTTCATAACTCGGCGAGTCATCCAGCTACTGAGCGCGCCTTAGTTCGCGCGCACCGCGAGTTGCGCGATCTGACCCCAGAACAGCTCGACGTTTTACGTTCGACCGGAGCGAGAGCGGCCGATGTCGTGCGCGTCCATGAAGCGATCACGGAGCGGTTAGCTGCCGACTGGTTCGACGAATTCGATCTATTGAAGGTCGCCACCGAGTCGATAGAAGGCGCCCCCGACTTCGGGCTCGTGGTCGTTTTTCTTCCCGAACAGTTATCGATGCCAACCTCAGATTTTTTACGCGAGTTGGGAAACGCAACACAGGTGGTGGCTCTCGTCGGTCTTACCGGACACGATGACGCCGATTTCGACGCTCATCGGACCGCGCAAATGCTCGGAGGTGAACTGGATCCCACGGGCATTCAGATACCTGTCGGGGACGCGATTATTTCGCTGAGCGATCCCGATGAAGAGGTCCGATCAGCAGTTCGGACAGTGATTATGTCGTTGGGCGACGGGGTCAGCGTTGATCGCATCGCCGTTCTGTATCCGCACCGAAATCCCTATTTACGCCTTGTTGAAGAACAATTCGAAGAAGCAGGCATCCGCCACAATGGGGATGCAGCGAGACGTCTCTCCGACTCCGTTCTTGGACGTTTCATCAGCAGCATGTTGGAACTTGCCGATGAGGGGCTAGCCCGGGAGAACGTTCTGGAACTGCTCGCATCAGGGCCGATTCGGCTGTTCTCGGATGGAGAGAGGCATGTTCCTGCGGTTGCGTGGTCGAGACGAGCTCGCGCTGCTGGTGTTATCGGCGGGTTGGGAGATTGGACTCTTCGCCTCACAACTCACCGTGACGATCTGGTGGAAGTTTCTAAACGACGCCGATCACAAGGAAAGGACATAACTGAAGCCGGCGATTTCGACAAGGCTGTCGCCGAAACCGAAGAACTGCTCGAATTCGTTACGGAACTTGATGGGTTGACCATCGCCAGCGAGCTTCCCGATAGTTGGCCCGGTTTGTGTGATTGGTTGAGATCATTGGTCGCGCGTTATCTGGGTCCGCGTTCCCTTTTGCCGGTGGATGAGCAGCAGGCAGCAGAAACCATCGAGCGGATCCTTCAGCGACTATCGGTGTTAGCTCGGATCGAATCGAACGTGACACTGACTGTTTTCAGGCGGACGTTTGAGGCGCAGACCGCCGACACTGTCGAACGATACGGAACTTTGGGTGACGGAGTTTTCGTGGGAAGTGTCGAACGCGCTTCGGGTGCCGATTTCGACTTGGTCATCGTTTTGGGGTTGGCCGAAGGTATATCGCCTACACGGTGGCGCGATGATGGCCTACTCCCTGACTATGAACGAGAGTCCCTCGAAGGAACGATGACTCTGACGCGCGACAGAGGGATGTTGGACTACAGGCGATACCTCGCCGTGCTCGCAGCTTCCACATCAAGCATTCTCACCTATCCCAGGGGAGATTTACGTCGCGGCGAAGGCAACTATCCTTCGAGATGGCTCGACGACACCGTCGCTTCACATGGAGCACTTTCTCTCGAAGAGGCAATGCAAGACGACGGGCAATCCTGGGCGACCATGATTCCCTCCTTCGTGTCGGGGGTTCGAACAACAAAGATCCCTGTGTCCTTGAACGAGTTCGATTTACAGTATTTGCTGGATTGTTTGGACCAGAACCAAAATTTATCCGCGACCTCTTTGGGAGCATCGTCGCCTTTTGACCTAGGGCGACAGCTCATCGAAAGCCGAGACAACCAAACATTTAGCCGCTACGACGGAAATCTTGCAGGTGTGGTTACTCGCGAAGGGATTCGGACTGATGTGGTGTCTCCTACTCGACTTCAGGATTGGGCCGATTGTCCGCACAAGTACTTCATGCGTCACGTGTTGGCAATACGTGAACCTGAAAGACCGGAGGAACGAATTCGCGTTTCGGCTCTCGACCGCGGGTCATTGATACATGAGTCAGCCGACCGTTTTTTTCAAGAATTTCTTGAATCGCGATCAACCGATGGCGAACCTGTCACCTACACAGACGCGGACGTCGCAGCGATCGTGAGGCATGGCCAGGAGGTGGCTACCGAACTCGAGACGAGAGGCGCGGTCGGCAGACCCATCTTTTGGGCCCGAGACCGGGAAGCTCTCTTCAACGATTTACGAGGACTACTTATCAACGAACAAAAGCGGGAGATTCGAGGACGTGTCGTGGCTTCCGAGTTCGGCTTTGGCGTCGATGGCGCAAGTGTCGGAGCTATCCGCCGAACCCTGCCTTCGGGGAGAGTAGTCACATTTAGGGGAAGCATAGATCGGGTCGAAATGACCGAAAATGGCGACCTAGTAGTGGTCGACTACAAGACGGGATCTGTTGAACCCTACAAAGGCCTAAGTACCAGTGAGCCGACTCTCGCCGGAACGAAACTACAACTCCCCATTTACGCTCTCGGTGCCCGTGCAGGGTTCGGGAATGACAGCACTCTTGTTCATTCCATGTACTGGTTCACCAGTAACAATCCCGGTCGATGGCGGACAAAAGGCTACGAGGTCACCGATCAAGTCTTGTCCGACTTTGATTCAACGATCGACATAATCATTAACGGAATCGAAGGTGGGGTGTTCCCCGCCCGACCACAAGAGAACACGTGGAGCGGAGCCGGCAGATGCCCTTACTGCGATCCCGACGGTCTCGGGAGCCGCGAACTGTTGAAACGGTGGGAAGCGTTAAAACTCGGCGAAGAATTCGGTCCAGTTGGGGTTCTGTGGGACCCGAAAACAAACAACACCCCTACGCAGGGCAGCCCCGATGGCTGATGTGACCGAACTTCCAGATAGTGGTGACCGATCTTTGATCGAAGAACTGCTGGGAGAAACTCTTTTCGTAGAGGCCGGTGCAGGATCAGGGAAGACCCATTCTCTAGTCGAACGCATTGTGCGCTTGATCCTCACTCCGGATCCCATTCCCTTAAGTCAAATCGCTGTCATCACCTTTACCGAGAAAGCGGCTGCAGAGCTGCGTCACCGAATTCGCATCCGTTTGGAGAAATCGTTAGGTGAGCTCCATGAAGAGTCGGATCGTGAGTTAGCCGCTGAAGCTCTACGCGAGCTTGACGGCGCTGCGGTCGCAACCTTGCATGGCTTTGCCTTAAGAATTCTTTCCGAACACCCTCTGGAGGCCGGGCTCCCCCCCAACTTCGAAACAATTGATGAAATATCGGGTCAGGTTGCCTTTCGTGAAACATTCGAGCGCTTCCGGGACGAACTATTCAGCGACCCAGAGTGGGGGGAAACACTCCTTCTTGCTGACGCTCTCGGTATCGACACTGATCGGGATTTTTATGCTCTCGCCGATGCACTTGGAAACAACTGGGATCTGCTGCAACGCATCGAACCACCTGCGCTCCCTGAAATAGATTTTTCTGGTTTGGTGAACGACGGCGAACACTTGGCCAGCCGTATCGATGAACACAGCGGACCAGGTGACCGAATGACGCGACTCTTGGAGGAACTGCGGGAGGTGGTGGAGCAAATCGCGGGTGGATTCGACGTAATCGAGCAGACTGCTGTGTTAAACGGAGCAGGGCTCAGTTCTGGTTCCAAAGCGGGCAACAGAAAATATTGGCCAAACATCGCCGACATCCGCGAAGAATACGAGAGCTTCCGAGCCGCCGTGGAGGAACACCGTTCGCAGTTGGTTGACTTTGTGCTCCGCAGATCAACCACACGCTTAAGTAACTTCATTCTCGATGAGGTCGAGAATCGACGTTTGCGTGGTCGCCTCAACTTCCATGATTTACTCGTCTTCGCTCGAGATTTATTGAGCGACCCGATTCATGGTTCTGTAATCCGCAAACGAGTTCACGCCAAATATCGATCGCTTTTAATTGACGAATTTCAAGACACCGACCCACTTCAAATACAGATAGTGACCCTCGTTGCCACTTCCCCCGATGACCCTCCTCAAGAATCTTGGGAGGACATGGCGACTAGGCCCGGGCATCTGTTTTTCGTGGGTGACCCCAAGCAATCCATATATCGTTTCCGGAGAGCGGACATCAGCCTGTACATGCAGGCTCAGCAGCATCATCAATCAAGAGAAATTCGGCTGTTAACCAACTTCCGAAGCGGCCCACAGATCATTGCCTGGATAAACGAAGTATTCGGAAATCTCATCCAGTATCGACCGGGCAGCCAACCCAACTATGAGCCCTTAGTCGCCAATAGGGAGGCTCCCCCTGTTGGTGCCAATGTGATGGTTCTGGGAAGTCGTCCTCATCCGAAACGCAGCAAGAAAACCCCCGACGGGTTCAACATGGACGAGATCCGACGGGTTGAAGCCGAAGAGATCGCTCAGACCATTATTCGATGCCGTCAACAAGAGTGGTCCGTGGGAGAAGAAGAGAGCTGGCGACCGGCGAAATTTTCAGATATCGCTGTTTTGGTACCTGGGAGACCTTCCATGCCAGCTCTAGAGGACGCATTCGAGAACCTCGGCATTCCCTACCGCATTGCTTCAACCACCAATGTCTGGCGTAGTCGAGAAGTTCGAGACCTAATCATGTGCCTTCGTGCTGTTGACGACCCCACTGACGAGTTAGCCACCGTATCTGTTCTGCGATCTTCGATCTATGGGTGCGGGGACGACGATCTTTACCGCTTCAAACTGTCCCATGACGATGCGTGGAACTGGAACGTCGTCAATGACGAAGAACATCATCACCGCAGCGCGAACGGGGATCCAGTCGCACGCGGCTTAGCTCATCTTTCCATGCTGCATTCTCAGCGAACCTCGCTGACTCCATCGCAAATTCTGAGAAGAATCATTCGTGATAGGCAGATGTATGAACAGTGCGCTGCTCGACGAAATCCGCGCGAGTCACTGCGACGGATACGGCACGTCCTAGATCAAGCTCGCGCGTGGTCCGATGAGGCCGGCGGAACTCTGCAACGGTTTCTTCTTTGGGTCGCGCAGCAGTCAGCAGACAATGCTCGGCCGATCGAAGCGATCTTGCCTGAAAACGACGACGACTCAATACGCATCATGACAATCCACGGAGCTAAAGGACTTGAGTTTCCTATCTGTATGGTGGCCGGTCTGGCCAAAGGGTCAACGTCAAGTCGAGGTATCTCAGTGGGGTATGTCCAGGGCGTTGACGCTCCGACCGTTCGTTATCGAAAAGGCACAGAAAATACCGATTTTGCTCAATGGCACGACACCGAAAGCGCTTTTCGGCACGACGAATTGGTTCGAACCCTATATGTCGCTTGCACGCGGGCTCGCGACCATTTAGTGGTGTCCCTGCACCGGACGGAACTTGCGTCATCAACGACGGAAGTCGGGAAGCTCCACGGTGCTGACATCCTCGCATCCGGCCACGAAATGGCACCACAGAGTGAGTCAACGCCACCAACAATTATTCAAGGTTGGGTCAAGGAACACCAGAACGTGTCATATCCACCGAGACTGGGTCGCTCAGAGTGGGCACAGATCCATCAACGTGCCGTTACTCGCAGCGCTCAGCGAGTTTCGCTGAGCGCGACCGCTATCGCAAAATCAGGGGGCTCCGATGATGCGACCAACCCTGGGCTTGAGAAAGACGCAGAATATATTGACGCAGCACCATGGAATCGCGGTCGATACGGGACGGCGGTTGGTCGCGCGGTACACGCGGTGCTGCAAAGAATCGACTTAGTCTCAGGTGAACGTTTGTTGCCCTTGTCCTCCGTCCAAGCCGAAGTTGAGGGAATACCTGAACGGACTGAAACCGTTGTCGCTCTTGTTGAGTCGGCATTATCGAGTGCACTGGTTCGCGAAGCAGCGCAAGAGCGTCATTGGCGAGAAATTTATGTGGCCTCAACCATCCACGGCACAGTGCTTGAAGGCTACGTTGATTTGGTTTTCGAGACTAAAGATGGTTTGGTCATAGTCGATTACAAAACCGATCAATTTGACCCAACTGAGGCCGCCGAAAAGTTAGGCAGCTACCAACTTCAGGCCGCTGCCTATGCACTTGCTTTAGGCGAGGCAACCAACCAGCCAGTGGTCCGGGTGGAACTCGCGTTTCTTCGTGCGGGTGGTCCCGCCGTTATTTCATCGGTGCCTCACCTCGATGAGGTGTTGAGCAACGTTCGGGCCATCATTGAGCGCGAGGGGGAGGTTGGTATCCGCCCATGAGTTTTCCTATGTGAGATGCGACTGCGATGGTTGTTCGATCACTGCCGTAACTGCCGACGACTTGGCAGCCAATAGGTAGTCCTGATTTTCCGAGCCCGGTTGGCGGCACTGTGGAAGGCAAATAGGCCATGCCCACCATGGTCGTCCACTTGACAACGTCGAGGTAGCTGCGTTGTTCTTCATTACAGAGCAAAGTCCGACTCATGAAATCGCCTTCTTGCTGATGCTCGAAAGGCGGCACGAAACACACCGGCATGATTACAGCGTCGTAGCTGTTGAAGAACTCGGCCCATTTCAATCTAATTTGCTCCCGTCTGACATGGTGATCAAGCCAGATGCGATGGCCGGGGCCGTCACCTTCGCTGCTTTGTGAAGTTGCTCTTTGAACCAACCAAAGACCCAACATCGCTGCTTCATCGGGGTCTATGTCAGGTCTCGCCGTCCTATCAACAGGTACCCCATCTTTCTCTAGTTCGTGCACCACCGTCTCGAGATGTTGAAGCACTTCGTTGTCAATTGGACAGAAGTCATCATCAAGCCACGCGGCAACACGCAAGTCACCGATATTTGTGGGCGCGTTTCCCAGTTGAGCAACCCAGGGAGGTGCGTCTCGTTTCATTACGTCCAAGAGGAGTTCAAGATCATGCGAACTTCTGGTCAAGGGGCCAAAAACATTGATATCGGCTTCGTTTAGACCTCCCTGAACGTAGTCGAGGTACCCGTTGGTAGGGATAACACCAAAACTAGGTTTATGACCCCAGACACCATTAAACGCAGCTGGGAACCTGATCGATCCGCCGATATCGGTGCCGATCTCAAAGGAGGTGAACCCCATCGCAACTGCAGCTGCAGCTCCTCCAGAAGACCCGCCAGGTCCGCGAGATAAATCCCATGGGTTGTTAGTAGTTCCAAATATTTCGTTGTACGCCTGGATATCGCCTGACCATCGCGGCAAGTTCGTCTTTCCAATCACGATGGCGCCTTCCTGACGAACTGCGTGAACGACCGCAGCGTCGCGCTCCGGGACATTGTCACTCAGTTCGACTGCCCCACCAGTCGACCTCAAACCTTTGGTTTCTAACGCATCTTTGACGGTGATCGGAACGCCGTGAAGGCGTCCGAGAACCTCTCCTTTGGCCTGAGCGGAATCAGCGGCATCAGCATTAATGAGCGCTCTTTCGAAATCTCGGGTCACTACCGCATTGATCTCATCATCTCGATGTTGTATTCGATCAATGCAATGTTGGGTCAATTCCCGGCTCGAAATTTTTCTCCGTGTAATCAAATCCACCTGCTCAACCGTGGACAGCAGTGCTACGTCTTTCACTGGAACCCCCCTTTAAACTTCATCCGCCCAAAACAAATAACGCTGGGCCTTGCGACGTCTCAACGACCATTGTTAACTCCGCTGAGACGAAACCCAGTCTGCCCCACAGTGAAGCCAAACCGGTCAGTTGGTCCAACTGCTGTTCTCCACTGGAATCTCGGAACCAAAGCCCATCCCCTCTTTCAAAGATTAGAGACATGCCTGAAGAACTCGCTAAGGCATCAACCAACTCCGTCGCCACCGGGGGAATAAGTTGGCTCCGATCTCGTTGCTGACCGTCATGCACGGTGTGCGTCAGATCTTCGTACACCACTAAGCCATCTACTACCCCCAGCTCCGCAACCCGCGGCCCCGTTAACAGGGTCGTATCCCAGTCGCCACCGTTAGCTGAGCGGATAATCAGTGAACGTTTTATGGGCCCAGTATCGAGAAAATCTTGCGCTTCGAAAGGACCGAGTTTGTCAAGGGAGTGCACCACTCGGCCAGCTTTACGATCAGTCGCGAATATGAGGCCGTCAACAATTTCCGCATCTACAGCGTCAATGCCACGACTTTGTAATAGGCAAACTGGGTCAAGTGACAGTTCTTCTACTCGGGAGAGGACTAGTTCGTGATCAGTAACGCGAAGTCTCGCCTCGGACACCGCACTAACTAGGCCAGCGGCGAATTCATTGGGCAATTCATGTTGCTTCCATGTACTTCCATCGCGAACTTGGATCACAAGGTCGCGAGTGCACAGATCGTCTCCGAACCACCCTGCTACACGCATAACTTCTTCACCCGCTCCGAAGTCAACTGCTATGACCTCAAGTGACGCGGGTATTTCCAGTTCGCGCCATGATGACTCATCTCGCACAAACCACTGTGGACTGACTCGGGCTAACACGTTGTCACCCGAGTACATGTATTCCGTTGTCGCGCCGGTGACCGGGCCCTCAACTTTGGTCCATCGCAATTCAGATGATCCACGCGCCGCCGTCGAAGTAACTTCTGTGTCCTCGGTAACCGAGCGCGCGACCGTCTCGTAGGTGGGGCTTGTAGACGCCAGCGAAGCCGACGAGTCTTCGTCCGCTGTTTCCTCTGTGGACGTTAGCTTGAGCGTTTGAGTGGTTTCAGTCAATGGAGCCGAACTCAGAGATGTGGTTTGTTCGTTGCTTCGTCGCGACAACACGCCGACTGATCCGCCTATTGCTCCCAAAACGATCAGTGTCCCAAGTCCACGCAGAATGAAGCGCTGGCGGCGGGCTCGACTAGAGGCGCGACTACGCACCGCGTCCACCATTCCAGGCGTAAGAGCAACTTGTTCTCCGGTATCGCGTAAGTGTCGTCGAACTTCATCGTCAAGGTTCATGGTGAACGTTCTCCTGACTTACCCCAGACCGAAGCACCGAGGTGTCACTGAGTTCATTAGCAAGTTGAACTAGCGCACGGCTCAGACGACTCTTCACTGTCCCCGGGCGAAGGCCAAGAGCCTCAGCCGTTTCATCGACCGACCACTCCATGAAGAACCTCGCGACCACAACGGTTCGGTGGCTAGGTGACAACCCTACGAGCGCTCTCTCAAGATCGATATCCACTAAGTCGTCTTCTATTAGTTCATGGTTCATTAGCAACGGACGTTTGTCCCGTTCTCTTCGCGTACGACGTAACCACGACCGAGCCCAGTTCATCGCAACGCGGTAAACCCAACCTTGGGGGTTGTTGTAGGTAGAGACTTCAGCCCACTTCTGACAAGCTCTAACGAACGCTTCGTCAGCAGCTTCCGCACCAAGATCAGCGTTTCTCAGACTGAGGCTCAGAGCGCGAGCGATCTGATCACGATGCTGAAGGTAAAAACTATCGAAGTTGAGGTGAGCCTCGGCGGGCCCTTGGGGTCTTCGCCGAACAGCGGCGACGCTGTCATGACTCGGGTCGTCGCCCATTCGGTTCCCTTCGGTTTCGATGAACACGACCGCGATCCACTGATCTCTCGTGGTAGTTAAGCCCAAAGGGTAAGCCGTTCATGTCCATCGACCAGTTCCGCTCTATCACCAAGTTACCGGCAGTGTTCCCTTACCTGCCTTCAGGTCTGTACAGCTTGATCGGACCTTGCCCAGTCATCAGTTCACTTTGACGATGCCACGGTCTGCCCGCGTGAGATCCTCCATCGACGACCATGGCGGTGCCAGTAATAAAAGTGGAGTCATCTGAGGCAAGGAAAAGAGCCGTTTGGGCAATGTCCTCAACTTCTCCTACACGCCCTATTGGTTGGTAGCGGCCAAATCGATCACGAAATTTTTGGCGTCGATCCTCGTCCAGCGGACCGTGCGCTAGTGGCGTGGCGACTACTCCGGGACATATCGCATTCACCCTTATCCCCTGTTGCCCAAGTTCAAGTGCGACCGATTTTGTGAGGTGAATGACTGCCGCTTTGGTGGCGGTGTAGAGGTGCGGTGACTCACCGGCCTGCAAGCCAGCTACCGATGCAGTGGAAATAATCGAGCCGGATCCTTGTGCTTTCATGACCGGGGCGGCATGTTTCATTCCAAAGAAGACGCCTTTAAGTAAAACGTCAACAGTGATATTGAAATCGTCTTCACTAATGGACTCCACAGGGCCTCGGGCCCCTCCGAAACCCGCGTTGTTGAACATGACATCAAGACGTCCCCAACGTGACTCGACCCTCGAAACAGCGGCGGCTATATCCGCTTCGCATGACACGTCAACGTGGAGAAAGTCCCCTAAATCTCCAAGTTCAGCGGCAACGATTTGTCCCTTTTCGTCGTTCATGTCGGTAACGAGAACCCTGGCTCCCTCAGACGCAAAGAGTCGCGCCGTCGCAGCACCCATGCCACTCGCCGCACCCGTAATGACCGCTACTTTCCCCTCAAGTCTGCTCACTGGTTGTCTCCTCCGGCGGATTCTGTTCTAACAGCACGCCAGCTTCCAATAAGGCATTGACCTCGTGGTGGCTGACACCCAACCAATCATTCAAAACCTCAGAATTGTGTTCCCCTCTGTAGGGTGCGACTGCGTTCGACGACAGACCAGACTGACTCTTCGAAAACCGATACGGGGTTTGGGCGACGCGTCGAGTCGAGCCGTCGCGAGCATTGACGGCCACCGACGAACCTCGAAACTGGGCTGTCGGCGATTCGTAAGCTTCAGCAGTCGTTTTTATGTCGCCCCACGCGAGGTTGCAGGCATCGAGGGCCTCATACATCTCGGCTCTTGAAGCGAACGAACTCAAAAAACTGTTGATTGCTTGCTCCCGATATTCGCGTTTGGTGGGTATGTCGCTGTTTGGCGGAGCGTTGTCTTCCAGCCCGTGAACTTGGTGGAGTTGCTTCCAAATCCACCTGAAGTCGCCCGCTGTTAGGACCGGACCGTCCACGCCTTTCCACACCAGACCACCAGCAGCGGTGTACCGCAAGTCGTCGAGACCCACGTGACTGGCGTCATCGGTCGCGAGAAAAGCGTCAAGCATGCACATATCGATGTGTTGGCCTTCCCCGGTCTGTTCCGCTACGCGTAGTGCCGCCAAAAGGCCAATCGTTCCGTGCAGCGATGCGTTGGTGTCTGCCGCGGAAAGGTTCAAGTCGATGACGGGGTGGTTATTCCACTCGGCGCTGCGATGAAGCCACCCTGATTCTCCATGAAGAATCGGAGCGTATGCGGCACGACCCGATTCTGGGCCTTCCTGCCCGAATCCTGAGATTGAAAGCATCACAAGTTTCTCGTTGACCAATCGCAAATTTTCGTACGCAAGGCCGTACTTTTTCATTACCCCAGGTCGAAAGTTTTCGATCACGACGTCGGCTTCAGCGGCTAACCGAAGAACTAGCTCAGCGCCGCCCTCAGTTCGCAGGTCTACGCATACATTGCGTTTACCAATATTTTGCTGGGTGTAATAGCCCGCTAAACCGGCACGTACCTTTCCCCAACTCCGGGTCACGTCACCTTCTGGGGGTTCCACTTTCACTACCTCGGCTCCGAGGTCGCTGAGGATCCGGCCCGCGAAAGGTCCAGCTAACACTCTGCTCATGTCGAGCACTTTGATTCCTTCAAGCGGTCGCACCGCGCCCCCTAGGCCCAATGTTTGGAATTGGATGCGTTGGCAGTCTCGCGCGTGCACGTCGTTTCATCTACCAAGGTCAATGAAGGCCAGTTCGCCGACGATTGGTTGAATGCTTTAGTACTGGTGCCCTACGTACACGTCATCACAGCGTTAGACGGGTTCGTCACCTTCGATAGTTACTCGATGCATGTGACGTCTCTGCCCCTGATAATCATTTAACGCATAGTGCTGCACGGTGCGGTTGTCCCACATAGTGACAGTCCCTACTTCCCACTTGACTCGGCAAGTAAACCGTTCTTCTTCGCAATGGGTGTAGAGGAACGCGAGCAACGCTTGACTCTCACTTTTACGCATTCCCTTGATTCGTTCGGTAAAGGGCCGGTTAACGTACAGCGCTCGCAAACCTGAGTCGGGGTGGGTGCGAACGACAGGATGTTCAACCATCTGGTGAGCCAGATCGGAGCTTTTCAAGTCCATCGATCCACGTTCGTCTTTACGTTTCTCTGAATCTCCTCCAGCACCGTATTGGCTAGCAGCGGAGTGGACGCCTGTAAGTCCATCGACGATTGTCTTCATCGTGTCGGAAAGAGCCATGTACGCGGCATGTTGGTTAGAGAAAACAGTGTCACCACCGTATTCAGGAACTTCTAGTGCGTACAGAATCGAACCAAGCGGAGGCGCGGGAAGAAACGACATGTCGCTGTGCCACCCACCACCGAAATTGATGGTCTCGTGTGGTTCTTTTATGACAGCGACGACTTCTGGGTGGTCGTCCAGACCGGTGATGTAGGGATGCGTCTCAAGGCAACCGAAATGTTCAGCGAAACGTTTCTGTTCCATGGGTGAGAGTTCTTGCTCTCGAAAAACAAGGACGTGGTACCGATTAAAAGCTTCGCGTATCTCGTCGACTAGGCGCCCGCTGGCGTCACCCAAATCCACACCCCGAATTTCCGCGCCCAGAGCGCCAGCTACCGGTCGAATGGAAAGGTTCAAATCAGAGATCTGGTTCACGTTTGTAAGGTTAGTCAGCCAGGCGGCGGAGTCTCTCCCCCACCTCACCAATGGCCTCAATCCCAGCTTCATTGCTAGCTGCGACTGGAGTGAGGTTGAAGTGCCTACATCCGGCTTCAAGATAGGGCGCTAGGTGGTCAACTATGTCGTCGATTGTCCCGAGTGGTGTGTATCGAGCGAATTTTTCGAAAGGAACTCTGTAGAACCCCTCCATGGCTGGCCCTACGAACGATGCCGCTTCAGCACGATCTGTTCCAACTCCAACCCATAGCTGGATCCCGTGATCTGGTTCGACGTTTCGCCCTGCCTCCCGTGCCGCATCATCAAAGACAGCTAGCGCCTCAACATATCTTTGACTGGAGCACCACGTACCTAGCCAGCCCTCGGCGAAGCGACCAGCGCGACGAAGCGCAGCATCGGATCGTCCTCCCACGTAGAACGGAATCGAGGGGTCTGGGACTGGAACGATGCGTGCTTGCTCCAAACTGAAGAATTCGCCATGATGATCCACTGTGGCACCGGCTAGGAGTTGTTGAAGCACCTCAAGAGATTCGTCTGTTCGTTTCCCACGAGTTCGAGGGTCAACCCCACATACTTCAACTTCATGACGGTCATCGCCGCCGACACCCACTCCAAAGCTAACTCGACCGGGAGCCATTTCTGCAAGGTTGGCGAGCTGGCGAGCTACGGGCATCGGGTGGCGAAGGGCGAGTAGGTAAACACCGAGGTAGATACCCAATGTGGGATGAAGATTTGCGAGGGCAGCACCTATCACCATGCCATCGTGTCCGTGCCCAATTCGGAAACTCACATGGTCAGCAAAAAATAAGTGATCAATACCCGCGTCGGCTACAAGATTCACAGCCTCGCAGCGCTCCTCCCATGGGCGGGTCCAAATATCGATGCCGGGTGTGACACCAACTCGAACCGGCGGGCTCATGATTTAGGCGTCATGATCAGGCAAGTTCCTTGGGCAACCGCTACTAAACGATCATCGTTGGTGATGTCGATTCTGACAACCGCGGTAGTGCGGGTCATTGAGATGATTTCAGCGCTAGCGGTACAGGTTCCGCCACTGACTGGTTTCAGAAGATTTATTTTGAACTCAGTGGTCGCTGCCCAAGAGCCTTCTGGCATAACGGGATACATCACTACTCCCAACACGTGGTCGCAAAACGCCGAGAGGCAACCGCCATGCATGTTGCCGATCATGGTGATCATCTCGTCGCTAACTTCGAAGGACGCCACAAGTTGGCCGGGAGTCACGGCATCAATTCGGATTCCTAAGAAACCGTCAATCCCTTTGGTCGGAAGGAATTTTTTGAAACTCTCCGCTGTTTTGGGATTCCAGTGTTCAAACGTCAATGCCATATTCGAACCGTAGCGCCCGAAGCGGTTCTCTGACCAAACTTCAGCTTTCTATGGCCCCGTCGAGCCAACGACATAAATCGTCCAGGAAATGTTGCGTTTGTTTTGTTTCGCGGTGACCGAAGCCGTGCGCCGCTCGTGGATAATGCTTGAGAGTGAACCGGCCGCCCGCTTGTCGATACGCACTAGCGAGTTCGTCGACCATTTGTGGGGGCACATTTTGGTCGTTTCCCGCCCGAGCAAACCAAACCTCGGGTAGTTGAGTTTCGGTCTCTTCGGTAACTATGCGCGAGAGACAAGCATCAGTCATCGCTTGCTCCGTGCCGAAATACGCGTCTGTGTTAGCGACGAGCCGTTTACCTAGAGCAGTATCTAAAGATCGGGCGTACATGTATCGGGCGAACGGATCTACGGGAGCCCAGAACACCCCTACTCCGGTGACACGGCCGTCTATCGACTCTTGCTCTTCCCACTTTTCGTTTAGATACATTTCGGTGCCATGGGCGTCAATTGACTGAGGTCTCAGGGCCGCCAGCAACGCTAAGTGCCCCCCACTCGAACTTCCAATAGAGATGATGCGGTCGCTGTCACCAGTCAGTTGCTTCGCGCGAAGGCGCGCCCAATGCGCCGCGGCACTGACATCGGTAGATGCATCGGGGTGTTGGTGTTCGGGTCCGCAACGAAAATCAATCGCGACCACCGAGAATCCGGCACCGGCGAGTGCAGCGTCGTAGTGCGAACCTGCTCGTCGATCGCGGTCACACCACGCTCCCCCATGCACGTCGAGCACCACACCGCGGATCGGTGTTCCAATTGGAGGGTTCCATACTCGAGCCAACAGTTCTTTCTTTCCTCGTCGCAGGTAAGGAATGTCGGCATGGTCACCGATCATTCGTTGTCCCATTTGACTGGCAGATGTTTCGGACCGTTTTGAAAATTAGAAATCAGGTGTTCTGGTTCTCCGTTGAGTTCGATGTTCGGTAGCCGCCATAAGACCTGTTCAAAGATGGCAGACATCTGACGTCGAGCAACGTGAGCTCCCAAACAGAAGTGAGGGCCGGCACCAAAGGTGACATGGTCATTGGGGGTTCGTTCGATGTCAAATTGGTCCGGGTTCCGAAAAACTGCGGGGTCTCGGTTCGCAGCTACGTGATACACGACGATTTTGTCGTTTTGTCTGATACTGGCCCCGCCTAGATCTACAGCGCGCGTGGCGGTTCGTCGGAAGTGCACCACAGGGGGCGAATATCGCAACATTTCTTCGATGGCGCTAGGAAGCAGATCAGGGTGTGCGATCAACTTATTCATCTGCGATGGGTGCTCAAGTAACGCGAGCATCCCTCCTGGAATGCCGTTTCTAAGTGTTTCATTGCCTGCAACTGCAAACAGGAAGAACATGGTTTCGAATTCTTCGCTCGTAATTGCTCCCTGCTCATCTTCGGTTGCGAGGAGGATCGATACGACGTCATCACCTGGATGTTGCCGGCGATACCTAGCTAACTCCGACGCGTAGAAGTACATGTCGGCGAGTCCTTCGCGAGACCGGGGGTCGGGCATTCGTCCGTTCCCATCTGGTCTGATTTCATCTCTCAGCTTCCGAGCTTTGCGCGCCATTTCAGTGCCGGTGGACGGGTCGAATTGATCCGAAATTGCATATTCGCTGTCTTGGTAGCCGATGACTCGGTTGCTCCAATCAAACAGCAGCATGCGATCTTCTTCGGGAACCCCCATGATCTCAGAGAGGGTCATGAGAGGTAGCTCAGCTGCGATATCGCTTGCAAAATCTGCGTTGCCCTTGGGAGCGACTCTGTCGATTATCGATTTCGCTCGACGTGAAATGCCGTCTTCAAGCGCTGCTATAGCGCGAGGAGTAAATGACTTCGTCAGTAGACGGCGCAGGCGAGTGTGGCTGGGTGGGTCCTGGTTCAGCATCATGCGTTGCACGAAAGCCAACATCTCTGCTGTGCCAGGATCACGAATCTGGGTCGCCCCTTGATGAGATGAGAACGTTGAGGGGTCACGCAACACTTGGTTGATCAGTTTGTGGGTGAGCACCGCCCAGTAACCCGGTCCTTCACCCCAGCCCATTACAGACGGCTCGGCTACCCAATGGACAGGTGCCTCTTCTCTCATTTCTGCGATGAGTTCGTATGGGACACCTTGGGTGTAGGTCGCGGGGTCGAACAATCGAGTGCGATCCATGCACCGTTACTAGCACGATTGGAGTCCCCTTCGACCCGCGTTCGGTGGAGATAGTTGGTCGATCGCACAATGACTGGCACCCTTGGTTTAATGACGAGCTCCCAGCCCGAAGGCCTCAACGCCCGTGGGCGTCCTGGCTTCTGGCGACTGCTACGCCAGTTCACTTCGAACGTGTCAGAGCATCACACCCTTTTAGCTGCCGCTGGGGTGGCTTATTACTTTGCTCTGGCTTTGGTTCCCGCTGTGGTGACGATTGTTTCGATTTACGGTTTGGTTGCTGAACCCAACGAAGTAGCGGATCAGCTCGAGCCACTCACCAATGCTCTTCCTAGCGAAGCTGGGCAACTTGTGGTTGCCCAACTTCGGGGAGTTACTTCGATCGGTGACGGTCGAGTCGGAATCAGTCTCGGTATCGGTCTTTTCGGTTTGTTGTGGCTGGTCTCGAATGCCTTTAACTCGTCAGTTATGGCGATCAGAATCGCCCATGCTCGACGAAGTCCCCACAATTGGGTTCAAGGAAGAATTTTCGCGCTGAAGCTAGCTGCGGTCGCCATGGCGGTGACGACCGTAGTGATTTGGGCCGTGATTGCATTTCCAAGAACTCTCGAAACTGCAGGATTTACTGATGGCGCTCGCCCTTGGCTGGAAGCAGCTCGTTGGCCCATGGTGCTCGTCCTTGCTTCTATGTCATTGGGGTGGATTTACCGGATGGTGGTGGGACCATCAGGATGCACGCGTGCGCGCGTCGTCGCGGTCGGGATTGGTGGTGCGATTTGGATCAGCGGCACGTTTGGTATGAGCGTTGCGGCAAGTTCGGCGGACCAACTCCAGGCCACGTTCGGGTCTCTTGGAGCGGTCGCTGTTCTACTTATTTGGTTATACCTCTCAGCTTCCTCGATGCTCTTAGCCGCGGAAGCAGAATCGGTATTAGCTGACGAGTGGCGACGCGATCCGGTTAGGAGGCGCGGGCGGGGTGGCCAGCACAAAGAAAACCATGCCAAAGGCAGAAAGGGTGGCCAAAACCAAGAACCCGGCTCGGTAGGTTCCGGTGACGTCGGCGAGGACGCCGGCGATAATCGGCCCGAAGACGGTCCCTAGCATCACGATCAATGAGCTCAACCCCATGATGAACCCGAAAGATGACGATCCGAAGTAGTCGGCACGAAGAGCCTGCATGAGTGGTCCTCTCGCGCCCCATGCCACTCCATGCAGGACCACGAAGAGGCCAATCATCCAGGCTCGGTGTGCGAATGCAAGCACAAGAATTCCACCTGCGTGGCCCAGCATTGCAAGAGATGCGATGAGACGCTTGTTGATGCGATCACCAAGCGCACCTCCAATTGTCATGCCGATGATTTGCATCAATGGTAGAGCAGCTCCTACGAAGCTGGCTTGTTGTAGCGAATAGCCCCGTTCCGAAGTGAGAAAGAGCGCCAAGTGAGCCATAACCGCCCCCACCACGAAGAGAGCACTCATGTGGCCGAGCGAAATCATCCAAAAAGCTCGAGTGCGAATAGCTTCTTTAGCTGTGAAGTGAACTGAGGTAAGACCTTCGGCTGTGTGTGGCTCAGTTAACTCGTCGGGGGAGAGTCCATCGACAGATTCTCCGTAGTCGGCCGGATATCCGTCGAGGTAACGGGCGAAGAAGTACACCCCTATGCCCGCTAAAACACCAGAAACAGATGCTGTGGCGCGCCAGCCGTAGGCGTTCATTGACCAAACCACGATGGGAACAGCTAATCCACCGGCTGCGAAACCTAAGCTTCCCGTTGCCAGTGCACGGGCTCGTCGTCGTTCGAACCACCGAACGATTGCCACGGTGACGGTCAGGAAACCACTTAAACCCGCACCAATTGCGATGAGCAGAAAAGACGCGAAGAACTCCCAAAGATTCTGGATTCGACCGAACCATAGGAATCCCAGGACCAGGAACACCGAACCAATTCGAGCGATGCGTTTAGGGCCAAATCGATCAAGCATCCACCCTTGCATCGGCCCCAGCAGCGCCGATTCGAAGCGGTTTACCGAGAAAGCGGCAGAGAGGACAGATTTACTCCATCCGAATTGTCGCTCAAGTACTACCAGGTAGCTTCCCATCGCTTGCATGATCAGGGCGCTCTGGATGAACTGAATGACGATGCCTGAACTCACGACCTTCCATCCTCGGAAGGTCGATCGGTTACCAGGCATCGTCACATGGTGCCATTGTGTGCGTAGCTTCGCCTCATCGAACGTAAACAAGGAGGGGGCCACGTGTTATTAGCAGTCTCTGGTGGAGAGCAAACATGAGCCAGCACAGCGAAATTATCGGTTTCGTAGGTCTGGGAAACATGGGCGGCGCGATGTGTGATCGTCTCGTCAAGGCTGGTTATTCAGTGTCCGTCTACGACGTTCGGAGCGAGGCGGTGCAACAGTTAGTTGATCGAGGCGCCAAACCCAGCGCGTCGGCTTCGGAGTGTGCCGCTCAAGTGGATCTGCTTTCTACTTCTTCCACCTCCAGACCACGTAGACGAGGTAATGGGGAGCGTTGATGGGACGCTGCAATCGCTGCGACCTGTTTGAATATGCGCCCTAAATCAGAAGCGCTGATAATTAAGGGTTTGACCGCATCAGCGAAATCCTCGATGGGACTCGCCAAGAAGTAACGGCCCTCGACTTACGGCCAGGTGACCTGCAGATTTTCCAGGGGCGGCACTCTTTGCATCGGGTTAGTCAAGTGTCAGTCCAGAGTTGCTCGCGGCACGCCGCCATCTACGCATACGCCGAAAAACCCGGAGTCGTTGGTCGGGTAGAACGAACGACCCAACTTTTCGGTCGGGTCCTTCCCGCACATCTTGAAGCTGAACGAGCACCCGTTCGCAGCGACAAGCTGGTCGACTAATCAATACGCTGAAGACCCCAAAGCAACAACTTCGGCAGTCGACCACCATTACGATTAATTGATGACCGGATCTACACCCACCCTTCTGTTGCTCCATGGCCTCGGCGCCACGGCACAAGTATGGGATCCACTCATAGCGACAGCGAAATGGAAAGGAAGAGTTCTTGCGCCTGATTTGCGCGGCCACGGATCCGCCGGCTGGGCCAAAAGCTACTCGTTCGGCGGGATGGCCTCAGATGTGGCGGAACTGTTAGAAGTTGATGAAACCTATCTGGTATTGGGGCATTCGATGGGCGGCGGCGTCGGAGCGGCTCTAGCGACCGGCTTATTCGGTCATCCTCCGCGAGCGGTTGGGGTCATAGGGGCAAAGATTGTCTGGTCTGATGAGGAGCTAGCGAAGCTTCCTGAGGTTGCAGCGAAACCACCAAGACTTTTCGATAACCAAGAAGGGGCCGTCGATTGGTTCCTCAAACTTTCGGGGCTGTTAGGGGTCGTGCCCCCTGATAGCCCACTCACAGAACGCGGAGTAGTCCACATTTCTGATGGGTGGAGGGCAAGCCAGGATCCGCGAAGCGTTCTGGTGGGAACCGGCGCCCCACCTTTCCCTGAAATGTTTAAAGACGTGTTGGCACCGACTTTTATGTCACTTGGAGAACATGACCCACTGGTGTCTCCATCTGATCACAAGAACATGCCGACCGATTCGCCTTATGTATTCAAAGGATTGGGACACAACGCCATGGTTGAAGATCCAGCGACCGTTTGGTCATGGTTTTGTAAAGCAGCTTCGCTCACGTGAATTCGCACCCGATATCGCTAACGCGACCACCGCGAATGTGACAACCATCAACACAGTGTGCACCGCTTTGAATCCCAAAGACCAGTGACTATCAATCAAAATGCCGCCTCCACGAATTAACCAAAATCCAATGGACCAGGTCGTTAACCATTTCAAAGGCTTCCATCCAGGACGACCCGAAGCTACCCACGACAGTGTGGCTGCGCCGAGCGTTAAGAAAACCGCGGCAACCGCCAGTCGCCAGACACATGCAAATCCATCAAGATCGTTATCCGTTAGGACATTGCGGACACGAGAGATCCATACCCCAAAGGTCCAGACCAAAAGCGGAACAGTTCGCCATCTATCCGTTTTCAACCCTCCTCGATAGGTAACTCACCGGCGATCCGGATGAGTTCTCCGCCATCGATCGTCAACGTGTTACCCGTCATCCAAGACGCGCCTGCAGACAAGTAAAGGGCGGCTTCGCCTATGTCTTCAGGTTCTCCGAGGCGTTGGAGCGGCAGCATGTCCGAAATCATTTTCCCTCGCGGTCCGTCCCACAGCACTTTCGCGAAGTCGGTACGAATCAAACCTGGCGCAATGCAGTTAACTCGAACTTTGGGTCCTAGTTCGGCGGCCAACTGTCGCGTCATGTGCATTAGGGCGTCCTTAAACATGCAATAAACACCTAACGCTTCACTCGTGGAGAACCCGCCTACCGACGCGATGTTGATGACCGACCCGCCATGTTCTTGCATCCACTTTTGCCACGCCGTCTGGGTCCATTGCAAAGGAGCTCGGAGGTTTACTTCATAAGTCTTGTCTAACCGTGGAACGTCGCAGTCGATCATGGGTCCTGCCCATGGATTCGTCGCGGCATTGTTGACGAGGATGTCTATAGCGCCGAAGCGATCGATGGTGGCGTCCATAACTCGCTCTGCCTCCTCAAGCTGACCGATGTGAGACGCCACGTAGTCGCTATCGCCTCCGATGTCAGCAAGAGCCGCTTCACACTTTTCAGCTTTTCGGCTGGTGATCATCACTTGAGCTCCCGCGGCTGCAAATGCTGTGGCAATACCTTTCCCAATGCCAGCCGAGCCGCCAGTTACCAGCGCAGTTTTCCCGTCAAGTCGTAAATCCATGTTGACTTTTCCCTTTGTAGTCCAGTTCAGTTTTTTCCGATTTCATTCCAAGGCCCACTATCAGCTCGCGGCTCGCGAGGGAGCCCCAAGACTCGATCACCAACGATGTTGCGTTGTACTTCTGATGTGCCCGCATAGATAGTGCCCGGGCGAGCCCCAAGCATGGTCTGCACCCAAGCGAGCGTCGAAAATTCGGCACCAACAGCGTCAGTCTGAATTCCGTGAGCTGCTGGGTGACCGCTAGGCGTCATTGCATCCGCTCCAAGTATGTGCATTGTCATTTCGGTAAACCACGTGTGGTATTCACTCCAAATGAGTTTATGGAGCGATGATTCTGGTCCTGGAGTGTTACCGGCAAGAACAGATGTGACTTGTCGTTGTCCCATCCATTTCATAATTTCCACTGTGCTGTGTGCTCGTGCAAGGTCTTGACGCATCAGAGGATCGCTGGTGAGTCCACGCTGTTGAGCGACTGCCGACACTCTGTCGAACTCGTCTCTAAATCGAACAGCGTCAGTTGTCGCGCCGTGACCTCGCTCAAATCCGAGAAGCACGTTTGCTACTCGCCACCCGTCATTGACGTCGCCGACCACGTTTTCTTTGGGGGCCTTCGCATCGCTGAAGAACACCTCGTTGAAGTCATGTCGGTTACTGATGTTGATAATGGGTCGACATTCGACCCCCTCTTGTTGCATAGGAACGAGAAGAAAGGAAATACCTTTGTGTTTTGGTGCCTCCGGAGCGGTTCGGCACAACACAAAAATCCAGTTCGCCGTGTGGCCACTTGATGTCCAGACTTTTTGGCCGTTAATCACCCACTCGTCGCCATCAAGGACAGCTCGAGTCCCAAGATTCGCTAAGTCTGATCCACTGTTCGGTTCGCTATATCCCTGACACCATCGGTCTTCGCCGCTAATGATCCGAGGGAGAAACTGGCGTTTTTGTTCTTCGCTTCCACATTGAATAATTGCGTTTCCGACCATCGTGATAGAAAAGCCATCATTTTCATTGCCTTCGGGTACCCCAGCTTTGGCGAATTCCTCAGCGAGGATGATCCGTTCGATTTCGCTGAGGCCCGCTCCTCCATATTCTTCGGGCCAGGACACTGCAAGCAGGCGATTCTCTGCCAGGAGAGTTCGCCATTCTTCAACAAAACGGCCTTGAGAGAGTTCGTCTAGGCCCCCAAGCCCATTCCAGTTATTTGGTAAATGCTCACCCAAAAAGCCCTGAATTTTCTGACGATACGTTTCGGCCTCGTGGTTGTAAGTCGGATGCATTTGTTTCCCTAACTAGCAGACACCATTAGTGAATCATGGCAGGTCCCCTTCGCGCTAACTCAAAGGGGCAGCGGACGCGTCCAAGAGTTACGGCCGGTAGCTGAATGACGACGGACCCAGCGTGAGGGCGCGCTGCGCCAGTTCGACCCATTCACACAAAAACGGTCGTGTGTCGCGAGGATCAATGATTTCTTCGATCTCGAAGAACTCCGCTGCGCGATGTGGTGATCTAACTCGGTTAAGTCTGTCTCTAATTTCCTCGAGAAGGCTTTCGGGGTCATTCGAATCGGCCAGATCTTGTTTGTAGGCAACTTCGATTCCCCCTTCAATTGGCAGGGAGCCCCAATCACCAGATGGCCAGGCATAACGAAGGCTCCGATAGCCAGGTTTGTTGTTTGCGGCTCCGGCTACGCCGAAGGCTTTCCGGATCACAACACACGCGAATGGGGTCGTCAATTGGCCTAACGCTGCTAGTGCTTGAGATCCGTACCGAATCGTTGAGTTCTCCTCTGATTCTTTGCCTATCAAGAACCCAGGACAGTCTTCAAGGTGCACTACGGGCAGATGAAAAGTGGATGCAGTATCGAGCAATCGAATGAGCTTTCGGCAACCGTCAGCGGTCCAAGCGCCACCGTACTGATATGGATCTTCAGCGAACACCGCTACTGGGTATCCGTCCAAGCGAGCAAACCCTGTGATGATCGATTTCCCCCAAGAGCGGCCAATCTCAAAAAACGAACCAACGTCAAATACGGAGTCAACAATTTTTCGCATCTGATACACCCGGCGCGGCTCTCGAGGCACGGCGGACAGAAGAGCTTCATCTCGGCGGTCGGTTGGGTCGCCGGTTGCTGTTCGAGGAGCAGTCTCGTCGATGCTCGAAGGCAGGTAAGACAAAAAAGCCTTAGCACACGCAAAAGCCTCCTCCTCAGTGTCTACGGCGTCGTCTATAGCTCCGTTTGAGGTGTGAATATCGGCATGCCCAAGTTCTTCTTTACCGTGATTACCCAATTGCGCCTGTTCGACTAAGGCCGGCCCGGCGATCATCATTTGGGCGCTCTCTCGGACAATCACTGAATAGTGAGAAGTTGCGACGCGAGCTGCACCAATGCCTGCCACTGAACCCAGTGCCAGCGACACTGACGGCGCGACCGCCAAGTGGTTCACCACTGTTTCCCAACCGCTGAGTTGCGGAATGTAGGTCCGCCCTGAAGTTTCGATGGTCTTTACTGATCCGCCACCTCCCATCCCGTCGACAAGCCGCACATGAGGCAGTTTCAACTCGAGCGCCATTCCTTCCGCCGTGTTGCGTTTCTCCGGAAGTGTCGCCTCAGCAGATCCACCTCGAACCGTAAAGTCATCGCCAGAGACCAGCACGGGGCGATCGTTCACCCGGGCTAACCCGAACAAAAAATTCGATGGTGTTAAGGCCACCAGCTTTCCGTCCTCGTCGTAGCTCGCGGCGCCTGCTGTTTTGCCTATCTCATGGAAAGATGCGGGATCAACAATTGCGGCTATCCGTTCACGAATCGTTAACTTCCCGAAGAAGTGTTGTCGTTCAACTTTCTCTGCACCACCAAGCTCCTCAGCGAATGCTTCTCGTCGACGCAATTCTGCGATCTCAGCTTCCCAGCTCACTTTTAGGTCCAATCTTGAGTCGGCCCAGCGAGCCTAGAGCGCTCTCCACGACTCTGGCTCGATAAGTTCATTCAAGTGTCGCGTGTATTTGCAGATCTCATGGAACTCAAATCTCTGGAAGAAGGAAGCTTTGTCGCGCCGACTGCTCCCGAACAGGGACAAAGAACATTCGGAGGACAGTTCCTGGCGCACACACTCAGAGCTGCTCAATCGACCGTCGATGATGACAGGTTCGTTCACTCAACGCACTCTTATTTTTTGCGTCCTGGCGACGTAAATACCTCGACAGAACTAGTTGTCGAACGTGTCCGAGACGGGCGGAGTTTTAGCACTCGAGAAGTAACTGCATACCAAGACAAAGTCGAAATGTTCCGAACCGTAATCTCGTTCCACGTGCCCGAACCAGGTCTGGATTGGTCACCACCAACACATTTTGATGTGCCTGGACCCGAGGCAGAACTCATTTCGTATAACGAATTTTGGGAATCCTTGTCGCCAAATCTCAGCGGTCCCTGGTACGGAAGAAAACGACCCATGGAGATTCGATATATCAATCCACCCAAACTTCCCGAAGGCAAGCCAATTACAGAACCTCAGCTGATGTGGATCCGTCTCAGCGAAGAGTTAGGTCACGATCGTCAGCTCCATGAGGCCGCCCTGGCTTACCTAGCCGATGCGACACTCGTCGACCATGTGTTACTTCCTCACGGATTTCGCTGGCAAGACGAACGCCTCGACGGTGCAAGCCTCGACCACTCAATGTGGTTTCACCGAGAACCAACAGCAGATGAGTGGCTTCTCTACGAGCAACGAGTCGAAAGCACCAGCGGGAGCCGGGGTCTAGGCAGCGGTCGCTTTTTCGATAGAAACGGGGACTTAGTCGCGACTTGCGTTCAAGAGGGCTTGATGCGTTGGAATAGCAAACATGGATGAATTCTCAGATGTAGTTTCAAGCTATGGAGATAAGCCTTAAAGGCCACAGTGCACTGATTACCGGCGGCAGCAGGGGCCTCGGCAGAGCCATGGCTGAAGCGTTTGCAGCGGCCGGAGCAGATGTCGCGGTGGTAGCTCGAGAAGAGTCGGTACTACAAGAAACGGCCGCCGCTTTGAACGACATTCGTCCCTCCGGGAGATTTATTGGAATTTCCGCCGATGTCAGCGATGCAGCGCATGTCGAACGCGCTCATCGTCAGGCTGTTGAGTTCCTCGGCCCAATCGATGTACTTGTCAATAACGCCGGTACCTCAAATGCCCAGCCATTTTTGCAGGTAGACGACCAAAACTGGATGAACGACTTCAACCTCAAGTTTTTTTCGGCGGTTCGATTATGTCGCCTGTGCATACCCGACATGCAACGGCAAGGCTGGGGGCGAATCATCAATACTTTGAACTCGGCGGCTAAGGCACCAAGTGCGAATAGCTGTCCGACATCGGTTGCTCGCGCAGCTGGAATGGCGATGACGAAGGCGTTAGCGACCGAGTTCGCGGCTGATGGGGTCCTAGTAAACGCGCTCAATACAGGTCTTCTTGTAAGTCATCAGTGGGTGACGAAGTGGGAAGCCCAGGCCGGTGACCAGACCTTTGATCAGTTCATCAACGAAATGGGTCGTAAAATTCCCATTGGTCGCATGGGAGATCCGAGAGAATTCGCGAACTTGGCGCTCTTCCTCGCAAGCGACGCCGCTTCGTACCTCACTGGTGCCGCCATCAACATAGATGGCGGTCTAACCCCCGTAGTGTGACAACCAATCCGTTCAATGCTTGGTGCACCACTTCTCGATCATTTGCTGGAACGCTCGGTGGATCTACCCGTGATCGTTCATCAGACGCGAAAGAGTGACATTTAAGTCAGATGGAGGTCTGGTCGGCTTACCGCCCAAATCACAAACCCCAAGGGTAAGTTCAGCCTCGACGAGTTCTTTCCCATCGCTTTCTCGACTAATTACTTGCCTCCACGTCGAACTAACCCTTTTCAGTTCAGCGATCCGGGTTTCGACATTCAAAACGTCTCGAGCCGTCGCCGGTTCGCGAAATCTCACATCGAGGTGGGTGACAACTATCTGCAAACCGCGTTCGCTGAGATCACTCAACGACATTTCGATGTCGTCAAGAGCGATGCAGCGAGCCGCTTCGAAGTAAGCGACGTACGCGGCGTGGTTGACATGGTTGTACGGGTCCAACTCCCCGAAGCGGGGAACAATGGTGGTGCGATGCGCGGGCATGACCAGACACTAGAACGAGATACCGAGCCAAAGTGTTAGTTGGGTGAGGTTCAAATCACAAAGTCAGCGACTTGGCCTCCGCTCAAGCCGACAAGTCGGGCACTGGAGATCGAGAAAACGGTGTCTGGAGTGCCCGCCGCACCCCAAACTGTTTCATGTCGACCAATGTTCCGATCCACGAAACAACGCAATTGAGTCATATGGCCAAAGGGAGGGACTCCACCGATTGCAAATCCGGTTGCGTCGCGCACTACTTCGGCGCCGGCCTTTTCGATAATGCCACCGCACAGCTCCCCAAGTGTTTGGGTGTCCACTTGCTGATCCCCGGCTGTTAACGCGAGCACCGGTTCGCCATCGCATTGGAATACCAATGATTTTATGATCTGCCCCAAGTCGCAACCCAAAGCAGTCGCAGCTTGCGCTGCCGTTCGAGTGTCTTCTGAGAATCGAACAATGTCAGGTTCTATATCCAAAGCCTCAGCGGCGGCCCGAAACCGATCGTTAGCTGGTAGACGAGTCATCAGCGATTATTCGGCCCAGGCCTTTACCTTTTCGATCACTTCGAGCGGATTTTCTGTGTCAGCTGGAATATCAATATTGAGATAGGTAACACCGACGTCTTTGTACACCTCTATACGTTCTCGAACTCTTCCTTCATCACCGGTCAAGCTTGCTCGATTGACGTAGTCGTCGGGCACTTTCGAAAATGCCTCATCGCGCTTCCCGCTGAGAAATAGGTCTTGGATCTCCTGGGCTTCTTGCTCATAACCGTAACGTTTGAACAGGTCGTTGTAGAAGTTTTGGTCGCGCGCTCCCATCCCTCCAACATAGAAACCAGTGGTATCGCGCACTGCTTTTCTCGCCGCGTCAACATGAGGTCCGTTACCAAGAGCGACGGTCCCTCCAGCTACTATTTCCAGTTCTCCAAGGTCAGTGGATCGCTTCGCTTTACCTGCGTGTAGGGCGTCACCCCAAACGTCATGAAACTTTTCTGGGAGGAAATGGATGGGCTGCCAAATGTTTCCTAGTTCTGCGGTCATTTCCACGTTTTTGGGGCCGATCGAAGCGACCGCAATCGGAATGTCGCGTCGGTATGGCTTACACATCAGCTTGAGCGGTTTACTCAAACCGGTGCCTTCCCCTTCAGCTAGCGGAAGGCTGAAGGCTGCGCCCTGGTGTTCGACCTTGTCTCCTGACCAGACTTTGCGACAGATATCTATGACATCTCGCGTCATGCCAATTGGTTTGCGGAACGGAACTCCATGCCATCCTTCGATTACCTGAGGTCCAGACGAGCCCAGGCCCAGAACGAAACGTCCCTGTGAAAGTGCGTCGATGGTGATGGCAGTTTGAGCGATCAGTGCCGGGCTACGCGAATAGATGGGCAAGATCCCTGTCATGAGTTGCATGGTCTTGGTTTGGCCGGCAAGAAAGGCGAGGGTGGAGACGAGGTCATACCCGTAGATCTCCCCTCCCCATACGAGATCGACTCCTGCACTCTCTAGATTTTGTGCGTGACGGGCCAAACCATCAGGTTCCAGGCTGGCACCTGCTCCTATGGCCATTGAGATCTTCATCGCGGACTCCATTCAGTATTCGCCCAACAAAATCAGGTTTCGGCAACCATATAGGGCGCGACGTCACCCTGGATAGTAGGAAATAGGAGACCCTACATGCGAAGGGAAACCCGATGACCGACATTGATGTCGCAAACGAGATGATTGTGGCCCTGAAACTCTGGGTTGATAATGAAGTCGTCCCTCACGCATCTGAGTTCGAACTACCTGACGAGTATCCAACTCAAATGGCACTTCAAATGGCTAGTTTTGGGCTCTTTGGTGCAACAATCCCTGCCGCCTACGGTGGACTTGAACTCGACAACATTACCTATGCACGTATCGTCGAAGAGTTGTCCCGAGGTTGGATGTCGCTCGCGGGAATTATTAATAGTCATTTGATCTGCGCCAAGCTCATCAGCCGATTTGGTTCAGAAGAGCAACGACAAAGGTGGTTACCAACAATGGCCACGGGCGAGTTACGCGGCTGTTTTTCTTTGTCGGAACCTGACAGCGGTTCTGATGCCGGGGCCTTGCGCTGTCGAGCAGAACGCGACGGGAACGAGTGGATAATTAATGGCACCAAAATGTGGGTTACTAATGGCGAAAGGGCCGGTGTCGTGGCCCTCCTCGCTCGCGTTCCCGATAGTGATGGCACTGACGGTGGCGGAATCACCTGTTTTATCGTGGAGAAAACTCCAGGGAAGCAAAGCGGCGGCATCACTGTCAGCCCCAAAATAGACAAACTTGGTTACCGCGGAGTTGAAACCGTCGAGATGTCCTATGTCGACCATCATCTCGGACCCGATCAGCTTCTCGGTGGAGACGAAGGAATCGGCAATGGTCTTCGTTGGGCACTCGGGGCCCTCGAACTCGGAAGAATAAATGTTGCGGCACGGGGAGTTGGCGTCGCGCAAGCCGCGTACGACGCGGCTTTGGCTTACGCCAAAGAACGCCAAACTTTTGGTCGACCCATAAGCCAGCATCAAGCGATCGCCTTCAAATTGGCTGAAATGGCTACAAAGTTGGAAGCAGCCCGCCTTCTCACTTATGAGGCGGCCCGCAAAGCTGATGCGGGAGAACGCGTTGATGTCGCAGCGGGAATGGCAAAGCTCTTTGCGTCCGAAACAGCCAGTGAGTTAGCGCTTGATGCGATGCGAATCCACGGGGGCAACGGCTATAGCACCGAGTATCCAGTGGAGCGATACTACCGAGATGCCCCGTTGCTGATCATTGGAGAAGGAACAAGCGAGATTCAGAAGTTGGTAATCAGCCGAGCTCTGCTCGCCGAGGACTGAGGGCGAAAAGCCTGGAGCCGCCGGGTTTACCCGGCGGCTCCAGCTATTTCACGCTTTAAGACAATTATTCATAGGCGTCTTTAGCGCCATAAAGATGATGTGCCTTATCGGCAGCCACCTCGGTCCTTGTCCCAAGCACAGTTCGGAGACGCGCCGTTGGCGTCAACGACATCTCCGACCATGTTCCATGACTGCGCGGTCGCGTCGAATCGACTGAAGTCGGAACCTTCAATGAAGAAAGCATCAGCCGCTCCGTTGAGGGCTGTCGTTATCCCGTCAAGGGTCTGTGGCGACCAGATATCGATATTTCTTACCGCAAGGATGAAGTTGGTCCGGGTGAGGCCACCGGGCAACTCTGCTGCTACGCGCAATGCTTCGGTATGTGGATAGCCATATGCGTATCCGATTGCGTATAGCGAAATTGCCGGATCCAGCCCGCCAGCCGCCAAGTTCTCATTGGCGAAAGCGATGAATGGTTCATCCTTATGCTTGGGGTCGGTGGAGTCTTTGTTGCCTCCGCCGACAATCCACCAGTCGTCTGCTGCCATTCCAGCAGGAGCCATATATGCGGCGATGCCCTTACAGACCGAAGGCGTGAACGCTGCTTTCAGGGTCTCAAGGAGACCTGCTGATTCAACTTCTTGAATAGCCAAAAGGCACGGGTTGCCCGCGGTCATGGAAATGAACACATCAGGTTGAAACGCAGCGATGGTGGTGACTTCGTTGGTCAGCGTGGGCGCGGCCGGGTCGTGACGAACCGGCAGGTATTCGCTTACTACGTCAGGGTTGCCTTCAGCGTATGCTTCGAAGCCCATTTCGTAGGCGAGACCAAAGTCGTTGTCCATTACCAAACCGGCAACCTTCACAGGCAGATCATCCGCAAGGTTATTCTTGATCCAAGTGCCCCAAAGCATTGCCTCAGTCGAATACGACATTTGCAATCCTGTGGTCCATGGGTGATTGACCGGGTCACCCCATGCAGGGTGGCCGGTCATCACGAACGGATGTGGAATGCACTCGGCATTGATCTTGTCGTACACAGCCAAAGTGTTTGGCGAACCGAGTGTGAGGAGAGCGAACACGTTTTCTGATTCGATCAGTTCGTCAATGAACTCGATCGTTTGCGCAGCGACGTAACCATCATCCTTGACCAGCAGAGTTACATCCAGACCAGCGATGCCACCATTCGCGTTGATCCACTGAAGGTAGTTGTCCCAGCCGACGGCGATGTTGCCATATGCGGCAAGGTTCCCTGATTGGGCTGTGGTATGGCCGATTCGAATTTCGGAAGCGGTGATTCCAGTGGTGTTTGACCAGTCCGCCGGGCAGTCATTGAGATCAATCTCAAATCCCGCTGGGCCACGCAGGATGTTGTCGTCGCCGACACCCCATTCACCCGCGTCCATCTTCGAAGTGATTTTGTCCACCATCTGTTGCCTGTTATAGGCCGCTTCTTCCCAGACACCTTCAAGAGTTGAGCGGTCAAAGGTAGGTGCATCTTCGTCTACCTCTTCTTCTGCGCTATCGCCTTCGGCCGCCTCCTCAACTGCGTCCTGTGACAAGCCACCACCTAACGAAGTGTCTTCGTCTTCGTCGTCAGCGCTTGATGATTCAGCGGTGTCAGTTTCTGAACCACCGCCCGATGAATCACCGTCATCGTCACTCCCGCCACACGCTGCCGCAACTAATGCGAACGCGAATAGAACAGCGAGAAGACGCAAAAGGCTACGTCTGAGTCCCATAGATAATCCCCCTTGGGAAAGTTAGTTAACAAGCCCAACATGGGCCAG